>Ga0070685_10000098_pt1 | contig 54404 bp, 93 predicted proteins | sample KBSS13LmetaG_FD_65651 | JGI IMG/M metagenome (GOLD analysis project Ga0070685, IMG submission 65651) | Switchgrass rhizosphere microbial communities from Kellogg Biological Station, Michigan, USA - KBS S1-3L metaG | ecosystem: Host-associated > Plants > Roots > Rhizosphere ...
ACGGACGAGCGTCCCTTCCCGGCGCATTTCCTCGATGATCTCGGGGCCGTCGAGGTCGTTCAGGGTGATCACAGGCTCGCGCGTCGTCCCGTCGCCCAGCCAGGCGCCCAGCGTGTAGGGCGGGACAGGGAGCGTGACCGGAGTGCCGACGAGCGGCCGGGCTGTCGGTATCCGCCAGCGGTACTGACCACACGACGTACGGACGGACGCGGCCAGTACTTCGGTAGTGACCGTGATCGCCTTGTCCCAGTGGTCCCGCCAATCGGCGATCTGTCCCTGCTTGCTTCGCGGCCGGAAGCGGAGGTCCAGCACCTGCCACTCGTGGTTGTCCGAGGCGACGATCTCCCCGCCGTCATCGAACCGGACGCGGTAGGTCGCCCGCGACTGGACCTCCGACGTGGCGATGACCCGGGTGGGCAAGCCCTCCTCGGACAGCAAGAGGTCACCGACCTGGATGTCACCCATCGTGGTCCAGCCAGTCGGGGTGGGCAGCGGTGTGTCGAGGGCAACTGCCTTGCCCGTCGAGTGGGCCGACCGGACCGCCACCCGGCGATGGTCGCGGACGGCCTCCATGACCTCGCGCTGCCGGGAGTACATCGTCTCGGCCTTGAGCCGGTAGTCCACCCAGCCGACGGGGTCCGTGGTCCAGTCCCGCGCCGTGTCCTCGTAGCGGCGGGCCGCCGCCTCCCACAGTGAGGTCACGGCTACCGGTAGAGCGCCGGGTCGTTGTACCCGTACGGCAGGTTCCCGTCGCTGGCGCACTGCGCGAGGGTGTCCCAGAACTTGCCGTCGTCCTCGGGGTGGCCGATGCGGGCGCTGAAGTACGCCTGGCAGGTGCGGTAGTCGGGGTGGCGCCTGCCGCATCCGGCGAGCAGGGCGACGAGGCCGATGAGCAGCAGGGCAGCACAGACGGCGGCGACGCGGGCGTTCACGGCGTCACGTCAGGGTCTGCGTGAAGGTGGAGGTCCATGTTCCCTCCCCGGTCTGCACGAGCGGCACGTCCACGACCTGCACCCACTCGTCCAGCACATCTCCGCGCCCGTAGGTCTCCCGCCAGACCTTCCACGTCTCGCCGTCCCAGGTGCAGACGATCGGCCCGGCGGGCGTGACGGGCTCCGGCTGGCGTGCGTACGAGCCGCTCACCGTCGCCCGCCCTTCGGCACGGGCCGGGCCTCGCGCGCGTCCGGCGTCGCCATGAACCCAGCCAGCGAAGGCGGGGACGGGTTCGCCAGGAAGTGCGCCAGCGCCCAGCGGACCACCGTGGACTCCCCGACGCCCCACTGCTTCGCGTAGGAGGCGAGCGCGGCACGACCCTCCGGGGTCATGCGGGTGACGACGCGCTCGGTCCGGCCGTCCCGGCTCACGAGGGCTCGTCCTCGACGGTGATGGTGAACCCGTAGCCGTAGTAGAACGGGTTGCCGCACGACCAGCCCACCGTCAGTTCCAGCACATCACCGGCGTCCGCGTAGATGTGCCACGTCGTGAAGCCGTTCGTGGTGCCGACGCCCGTGATGACGTGGTCCACCTTGTCCGGGTGGAGCAGGAACGCGTCCACCTCGGTGTAGGCGCAGCAGTCGCTCTCGCCGATGAGCCGCACCCTCTTGCCGTTGTCGAGCGTGATGATCGTGGCGATCTTGGCGTCGAACGCGTCGCCATAACGGTCCGGCTTGTCGCCTCTGGTGATGCTGACAATCCGGTGACCGACCACTGCGTCCCCGAGCGCGGTGAGGCTGCCCACCATGGTGCCGTCGTCGTCGTCCTCGCCGAGAACTTCGGCCGGGTAGAGCGTCATGCTCCCTCGCTCACTGGGGGAAGCAGGCGAACGGGTCGTCGGGCACGAACCGCACCTGCGCCACGTTGAGGGAGTGGACGACCAGCGCCCAGGTCTCGTCCGACGCGGACTTGAGTCCCGCCGCCTTCAGCGCAAGGGCCTTCGTCTCGTCACTCATCGCAGCGGCCGTCGGTGCGTCGCATCCCGCTTCGCGAAGCACTGCGACCAGAGCTGTGACCTTCCGCTCCCGCGCGGCCTGCTCGTACACGTTCGTCGTCATGAGAACAATGATACGCCGTTGGCTGCCACAAGACAACAGTCGGCATATCCTGGCGCATCCCTACCCGAGCGCCCGCAGCTCCGCCGTCACCGCCTCCACCGCCGCCGGGGACCCCGGGTCGACCCCCAGCCGGGCCAGCACCCCGCGCAGCACCCCGACCACAGCCTCCACCCGGGCCTCCTCCAACGCCACCTGGCGCTCGGCGATGCCGACCTTCACGCACTCGGCCGCGACCCGGGCGAGATGGGTGCGCTGCTCGTGCCAGGTGCGCCACGCCGCCGTGTCCACGATCGCCGCGATGTCATCGGCCGCACCGGCGGCCTGGTCGATCTCGCCCCGCAGCCAGGCCACGATCCCGGCCGTCTGGTGCAGTTCGTTGAGCAGGGCCTGCGCGGGGTCCACGTCCTGCGGAAGCCCGAGTTTCCGCACGGCGCGGGTGGCGGCCTCGACCGCCGCGTGCTCGGCGATGCGCCGCTCGGCCGCTGCGCGCGCCTGGGGGCTGCTTCCGCCGTGTTTGACGCACACGAGCTGCCCTTGCATGGCGACGGCGCGGCAGGGCATGCCGGTCCGGCTGCTGTGGGCGGTGCAGATGCGCGCGCTCATGGGTGCCGGGGGCTTTCGGGCACGTGATGGGTCGCGCGCGCCAGGGTTGAGTGTCTGTCGCTCATGTCTATCCGGGCGGGAGGGCGACGCAGACCATGGTCCACGACTCGTACCCGGTGAAAGTCTCCACCCAGGAGCAGACCGGCGTGAGCGGGGCCGGGGCGTCGGGGCCGCCGCACTCGCGGGCGGTGAGCTGGGCGGAGTCGTGGGTGACGCAGGCGACGGGGTCGGCGTGGGCGCCCGGCATGAAGGCGAGCAGCAGGAGGAGGGGGAGAGTTCTCACTCGTGCAGGGTAGCGCGCGTCAGTCGCCGAACGCAGCGTCTCGGTCCTCGTAGGAGGCGAACTCCATCCGGGCGATGATCACCCAGTCGCGCCCGCCGATGAACGTGATGTGCTCGACGGTCCACCCCTCGGTGTACTCGTTGAGGGTGGCTTCCAGCTTGTCGGTGGTGACCTTCTTCACGTCCCACCCGACGAGTCCCGCTGGCGGTGTCGTCCCGAGGTTCACTGCGCGCCTCCTTGGCGGCTTCCGCCCCGGCGCTGTGCCGGGTGGCTGTGTCGGACGACCGACGGTGTTTCATGCGTCGAGTACGAGACGGTCACGGGGCTCTCCCCCGGCACCATGCCGTGCGGTCGCCCAACGATGTGACCGTACACCAGGGCTCCGACGGTCGTCAGCCCCCGGGGATAAGTCCGAGGGCTGACGATGCGCTGATGCGTCCGGTGCGTGGAGGTCATGCCCGGGCATCACCCCGGACCCCCGGACTCCGACCGCGCGGGCGGGACCGGGTCTGACTGTACCCGTCCAGCGCGTCAGGTGCCCGGATCGGGCCCGGCGGCGAGGGTGCGTCGGCGCAGCTCCCGCTGGCGCTCGTTCTTCGCCGTTCTGCACTCGTCGCACTTGCATCCCCGGCTGTAGCCGCCGTAGCCGTGGCTGGCGATGGCCCGCTGTCCCCACGCCGGGCCGGGGCCGTAGCGGAGCCGTCGGCGGGTGCCTTCGGTGGTCGCCCCCCAGATGCCTTGCAGCGCGGGCCGCTCCATCGCGAACTGGAAGCACCGCGCGACGACGGGGCAGTCCCGGCAGAGCCGGAGCGCCCGGCGGTTGTGCTCGCCGAAGACGCCTTTCGCCGGGAAGAAGTCCTCCGGCTCGACGGTGGTGCAGGGCAGGTGAACGTCCGGCGGGGGGAAGGCGTCGTCGTCCACCGGCTACGTCATGTGGTCGTAGATGGTGGTCTCGACGCCGCCGGTGGTGACGGCCCCCTTGCGCGCCTTCGGCTTCGCGACCTTCGGCTTGACCCGCCTGCTGTCGATGCCCGGCGGCGGGGTGAGGCGCAGGTGGTCCTTGGCGATGCGCTCCGGCGTACCGTCCCCGAGCGTGACGAGGATGCGCCCGTAGGGGTCGGGGGCCTCGTCGGCGATGACCATGCCGACGCCGTACTCGCCGTACTTGCGGCCGGGCACCGCCCCGTCCCAGGTGTTCGCGAACCACACGCGGTGCCCGGCCGTCCAGCCGACGATCTTCTTCCGGTCAACCACCGGACACCTCAACGGGCGGGTAGACGCGCAGCATCGGCGGCTTACGGCTGCCACTGACCTTCTCGCCGAGCAGAAAGAAGTAGGCGGGGACGAACCGGCGGCCCTCCTTCACCCGCTTGACCAGGACGGCGGGGGTGTCGGAGGTGCGCGCGAGGCCGTACAGTACGTTCCACTCGTCGGGATCGAGGCGCCCGTCAACCTTCGCCTGCACGAGAAGGGCGGGCAGCCAGCGACCACCACCGTCGGCGGTGGTCCAGGTCCAGCCGGGACTCGGCAACGGCCGCGCCCAGAGCGCCACCAGGTCCAGCGGGCTTTTGCTCGCCGTCGAACGTACGACGATGTACCCGCGCTTCGCCAGGTCGTCGCGGACGGCTCGCTCGAAGCCAGTTCCGCGTTGAGCGTTCGTGACCACTGTCAGGCGCCTTCGATCCGCTTCGCCACCACATCCAGGTCCACGTTCTTGATGGTGATGAGGCCGAAATCGAAGAACACCTCAACGTCCTGGCCGCACAACTCGGTGAGCAGGGCGAGGAAGGCTGCGACCTCGGGCAGCCGGTTCCAGTACGCCGACTGCTGCATGTCGTCGGTGTCAGCGCGGAAGTCGAGAGCGAGTGAGACCTTGCCCTTGCCGTCGGAGTAGTGGTGGTCCTTCGCCATGCCGGGGACGGTACCGGGCCGCACCTGGGTCGTCAAGGCTGACCGACGAGGCGAGGCAGCAGTGAACGGGTCCCCTGGCGGTGGTAGCCTGCCCCCGGAAACGACGAACGCCCCCGGCTCGGACAGTCAAGGGCGCTCGTCTTCGTCTAACGCGACGGGAGCAGTGTACCGCATGAGCGTCAAGGCAATCTCCTGGGTTTGGGACCACTCCCGCGCCGAGGGTTTGGATCGTTTCGTTCTCGTCGCCATCGCCGACTGTGCGAACGACCAAGGCCAGCAGGCATACCCCTCCACGGCCAGCCTGGCCACCAAGACCGGGCTCTCGGTTCGCTCTATTCAGCGGAGCGTCGCGGCCCTCGTCGCGCTGGGCGAGCTGACTTGCGAGCAGAACGCGGGTAGGCGCGGGACGAACCTCTACGGTCTGCCGATGAGACCCCCGTCACAGAGTCACCCCCGTCAGCCTGACACCCCCGTCACACAGTCGCGAACCCCCGTCAGGCTGACGGGGACCCCCGTCACACAGTCGCCGAACCCCCGTCAGCCTGACACCCGAACCGTCAGAGACCCGTCAGAGACCCGTCAGGAACCGTCACCTTCATGTCCGGTGTCGTCGCGAGCCGACGTTGAGGCGGTCTGCGTCGCCATGGCCGACGCAGTCGAAGCGAACGGCTCCAAGCGCCCGACGATCACACAGCGGTGGAGAACCGAGGCCAGGCTACTGCTCGACAAGGACGGGCGAAGCGAGGCGCAGGTGTTAGCCGCTATCGCCTGGTGCCAGGCGGACGACTTCTGGAAGGCTGTCGTGCTCTCGCTCCCGAAGCTACGGGAGAAGTACGACCAGATGCGTCTGGCGGCTCAACGGCAGGGCAACGAGCCGACCCGACGCAAGGGAGCGTCGGCGATAGCCCGCGAGGTCGCGGAGCGAACCAGGGCCAACCTGCACGCTGTGGGTGAGCAGTGAACGCCGCCGAGGCGGCGGACCTCCTGGTGCTGGCGGCGACGTTCGACGGCCGGACTGTGGAGGACGGCGATCCACAGGCTTGGGCGCGGGTCCTCGGGAACATGACGTTCGCGACGGCCAGGTCCGCCCTGGAGTCCCACTACGCCACTACCCACCGCCGCGTGATGCCGTCCGACCTGTGGGCGCTCGTCAAGGCCGGGACGCCCGAGCACCTCGGCGAGCAGCAGGGCAAGTGCCCCTTCCGTGACTGCCGGTGCTCACACACCGCGCCGTGCAGCCGTGGTTGGATCGAGAACGATAGCGGCGTCAGCCCGTGTCCTACCTGCCGACCGGAGCAGGCGCGGATCGTTGCCGAGTCGGCGGGCCGCGACGCCGGGCCAGGGCGACTCGCGGACCTACGGGACCGTGGGCGACGGCGCTAAGAGGGATCGGCGAAACGGGTAACCGCAGGTCAGGCGGTGCGCCCGGCGCGGTCCCGGTGAGGTCGTACCCCATGGACGATCACTCCTGACCCCGAGAGGGCTTCGCGGACTGTCGCAGGTGCCGCCGAGCGTCGAGCACGCGCCCCGACAGGGCGCCGCCCGCCCCCGGCGGCAACCGGGAGACGGGCGACTTGACGAGTCACCCGGAAGTGACCGCCCATGGCAACCTACGTCTACAGCACCGGCCCCAACGCGAAGGTCACGCACTACGGCACCGTCGAGTCCACGGCCTGCTACCGCGTGTTCCTGTCGTCGTTCAAGGCGTCGGACACCCCGCCGCCCGACCGTCCGATGTGCAAGTCCTGCGTACGGCGTCTCGCCCAGACAAGCCGCAGCGAGGCCCGCACGATCCGCTTGGAGCAGAACCTCGCGCTCCGACGCGAAGCCGCCGCGCAGGCGTGGGCCCGCCGCAACGCCGCACGCGACGCGGCCCTTGTCGCAGTGCTGGCCGAGGGGCTGACCAATCACGCCGTCATGCGGCGCCTCGGCCTGCCCAGCCGCACCCTGTGCCGCCGCACCAGCGCCGCGATGCGCCGCGCCGGGGCGCGGACCATGTTCGAGTGGGGCTACAAGACCGGCCGCGCAGAGGTCGAACGCGGCTGACCCTGCCCTGACCCGCACCGACCGACAGCGCCCGGAGAGCACGCCGCCGGGCGCTTCGTCGTGTCGCGGTAGCGTCCGGCTCACGGCGTACTCCCTCCCATGAACGGGGCGACGGGGTGACTCGGCGAGAGCGGGATTCTGAGGGCGTGTGGGCCAAGATTATCCGGGCAGAGGAACACCTCGCAGCGATAAAGGCAGAGGTCGCTCTCTACGGGGAACTTGATCCATATGACCTGATTCGCGAGTTCAACGACGAGGGAACCGAATGCACCGTACGCCTCGTCATCTTGGAGGAACCGACTATCCGGCTCCCGCTTCTGATCGGTGACTTCGCCCACAATCTCCGCTCGGCCCTCGACCATCTCGCCGCGTGGCTCGTCGCCCGCAACAACGGAACGGTGACCGAAGAAACGACCTTCCCGATCCGAGTTGACCTCGTCAACAAGAGAGGCCGTCCGTGGTCCGGCCCTGTAACCATCACCCCGCCCGTCTCCGACGAAGCCATGGCAGTGATCGAGCCGTTGCAGCCGTACCACGGAGGGGACACGGCAGCGAGGAACAAACTTGCCCTGCTGCGCAGCATCAACAACGCCGACAAGCACCGCAACCTCCTGGTCGCGTCCTCCTTCATGGCCGATGCAGATGTGGGCGTCTTCCTCTACGGGAAGCGCCTTGCCTTCCAGCACGTTACCGGTCGGTTCTATGACGGCGCAGTATTCGCGGTCTACCAGTTCACTGAACCTATCCCCCTGAGCGTGCGGAACCATGTGCAAGTGAAGGCGTACGCCCACCCGCTCGTAACGCTCTCCGATATCAGCCTGCCAGGCCGTTATCCTGTCGTGGAGACGCTGACCGCGATCCTCGACTACGTGCGAGACGAAGTCGTCCGGCCCATCGAACAGGCCGAGGCGACGCGCGGACCGATCTTGTGAGTCGGGGCGTCTCATGACATCGCCCCGACCAAAAACCTGTCACACCCTGCCTGTAGATTCAGGGTGTCAGCAAATAGCGGCGCCCGCGAGGCTGGAACCTCCGGGCGCCTGGACCAAGAGGACGCAACCTCATGGCCGAGGCCAAGGTAACACCCGCGCGCGACGCGGAACATGTCCGGCTCCTGCTCGACGTGCCCGAGGTTCGGGCGCTGGTCAGGGAGCTGGACGACGCCCGCTGGACGGGCCGCACGGGCTACGGCTCCCGTGCGCTGGTCGGCATGGCGTTCGTGAAGGCCGTGTACGCGCTGCCGACGTGGACCCGCACGGTGCGCCTCGTGCGCGACCATGCGGCGCTGCGCGGCGTGCGCGGCCTCGACCGGGTGCGCGTCCACGCGGACCTGACGATCCTCGCCCGCCTTGCCACCGCGCTCGCCAAGGCCAAGGCTGTGCCGCTCGCAGCGTAGGCGGGTCATCGCGACCCTCGCGAGTAGCGTCGCGCGGCATGGGCGAGGAACTTCGGAAGGCGCAGGTACGCGACGCATTGGGTCTGCTCACCGCGATGCGCGACCAGCAGCCCGACACGCTGACCGCCTACCTGGCGGACACCAGCAGCCCAGCCGAGCAGGTGCAGCGCCTTCTCGGACTGGTCGGCGTCGCGAACCTGCTGGTCCAGTGGGTCGCGAAGGTCACCGGCAAGAGCGAGCGCGAGGTGTTGCAGGACTTGGCGCTCCTGATCCAGTGACGCCGGGGTGCGCGGCCCGAACAGTCGCTCACCGATCCTGTCGGCGAACGCCGCTGCCTCGCGTACGTCGGCGATGAAGCGCGCCTCGTCTGGCGTCATGGCCGACCAAGCCGACGGGCGAGTGTTACCTCACCCGTTTCGCCGGTCGAATCGCCGAACCCTCCAAGGGAGACCGGGCGAAGGTCGGCGACCGGACAGCCGCTGTTTACGTCGTCGCCGAACGGACGCCAGACGCCGTTCCCGGCGACGCGCCCGAAGTACACCCCGAGCCGTCCGTCCCGGTGCGCCACCGGCTGGCCCGGCGTCAACGCGGCGGCGTCGCGGGCCAGCCGTTCCAGGTCTCCCTCGGAGTCGTCGTAGGTGAGGGCGGGCCCAGTCAGTGTCGTCGCGGGCAAGTCCACCGCGAAGTCTCCGCCCTCGGCTTCTCGCCGGAGCGTGCCCTGCCCGCCGTCCCGCGCTGCGGCCAGGTGCTCGCCGCGCTCGATGGCGTCGGCGATGAGGACGCTACCCGCCGCCTCGCGAAGCCAGGTCACGACAGCGGCCCGCTCCTGCGCTGCCTCGCTGCCCTCCGGCACAAGCCGGGCCAGCGGACGGACGGGCACCCCAGCGTTGCTGGGTCGGACCGGTGTCGAGCCACTCCACCAAGTCCCATCGGCGTAGAGGTATATCTCCCCCACCGCGTCCTGAACCACGTCGCCCTGCTGCCACTCGGGCTCCGGCTCCTCGCGAGGCTCCGGGTCCGGCAGTAGTTCGGCGGGCAGGGCGACCCGGCGCTGGTACTCGTCGCGGAGCATGACGTCCTCGTCGCCGTCCTCCGGCTCGTCCGGCAACTCGACCGTCAGCCGGTGCCCGTTGAGCACCACCACGTCACCGACTGCGAAGCGTTCGCTCATGAGGCCATCTTCCCCTCGGCCCGCCCGACTGTCAAGTGCGCCCGACGTGTCGTGGTCCGTCACAGCCCCTGCGGGTACTCTCTCGGGTAGACGCCGTACCGCTCCTTGTACACCTCGCGGTAGAGGGCCTCGCGGACGCGCTGCTCGTCGGCCTCATAGATGTCCGTCACAGCGCGACCAGGGCCTCGTCCAGCGCGTCCTCCTGCCGCCGGGCCGACGAGTGCAGGTGCCGCACCGGGGCCGTCTCGGCGGCGAGGGTGCGGATGTCGGTGCCGCGGAGCCGGGCGGACTCGGTGAGGAGCTGGTAGCCGAGGTCCCGGTAGCGGTCGGCGAGTGCGAGGCGCCGCCGGTTGGCGGTGCGCGCCGGGTCAGCGCCCATCGCCAGTCTCCCGGCTGTTCGCGGCGGCACGACGGCTCGACCAGACGAGCTGGGTCTGCGGCTCACCCGGCATCACGTCATGGCCGTAGTCGATGCCCTCGACCAGAAACTCCACTTCTCGTGCGGGTAACCGCCCGGCTCGTCCGATAAGTCGATCTTCGGATGCTCGGCGGCCACCGCTCGCAGAACCGCCGCCAGTGCGTGAGCGTACGGTGCCCCCGACCGCGAGAGGGAGGCGTCCAAGATCGCGGCGTCCCGCTTGATTCCCTCGGCCCACTCCGTCAGGTCACGCACCACGGCGGGTCTCCTCGGTTCGCAGGGACGCCACAAGGTCAGCGGCGCGGTTCCAGCCGCGCGCGGCGCCTTCGGTCAGCTCGGCGGGTGCGATCCCTGGCAATGCTCGGCTCGCCGTCTCAGCCGCGTCCCGTAGCGCCTTCTCTGCCCGGTCCAGGGCCGCACGCTCGGCAAGAGGCCAGACGGCGGCGACCACGGCGGCTGACACATCGCGGGTCCTGGCGCAGCGGACGCACCCGTCATCGAAGCCGGTGCAGGTGTCAAAGCCGTAGGCGATCTCGGCTCGCGCCGCTTCGACGGCTTGCTCTCTCAGGTCCGGTGCCTCAGCGCCCATCGTCGCTCCCCTCCCCGGAAGCCGCCGCGCACTGCGAGCAGTCGATCAAGTCGATGCCCGGCGGGGCGTGCTCGCAAGTTGTTCGGTCCGTTTCCTCCGCGCCGGACGCAACAACTTCGGCCCCGGCGTCACCGGCAAGAGCAGCGCGGAGCGCGACATAGGGGTTGTAGTCCCCGGCTTCCTCGTACTCGCCGAGGATGTCCAGAGTTCCGGCGATCCGCCGCTGCGGGTCGGCCAGGGCAGCAGCAAGGCGGGTGCACTCGGCCTGCTTCTCGATGCCGATTGTGAACGCTTCGCGCCATCCTTCGCGCTGGGCCCGTAGGTGAGCCGTGACCTCCGGGGCGTTCAGGGCAGCGCGGGCCATCGCCTCGGACGATGACGTGGTCATCCGCGCCTCGTAGACCGCGCGACCGGCGGCTTCAGCCACGTCGTCCGGCCATAGCGGGCCGGGTGGGGCAGAGGACTCGGTCACGTCGCGGCTCCTTCGCGCTCCGTCGTCCACGTCGGACACTGCTCGTCAGCGCAGCGCCTCATGACGACCGGATTGCCTGGACCTCGTGACTCGCGGCCCTTGCAGCCCATCGGACCGCCACACGTCGGGCACGTCTCCCCGCTCATCCCGCCTCCGGTGTCTCAGGGCTCGCGCCGGTCCACTGCTCGATCAGGTCAGCCGCCGCGAGGAAGCGGTGAGCGTCGATGACCTCGGCCGCCGCCCACGCGGAGTTGCCAGAGGTCCGCGCCGCATCGGCCGCGTCCCGCTTGCCCTGCGCGTACGCTCGGAGTCGTTCGGCGATGCCCCTCCCGGCGGTCCTCTGCCCGGAGCGCCATGCGGAGAGGCAGGCGGCATCGAACTCGGACTCTACGACGCCGTTCGCGAGGACGAGACCCGCCGCGTAGGTAGCGGGGCCATCGACCATCGACGCGATCCGGCGCGCAGCGGCGTCTACCGCCTCGTCGCTGAACCTCGGGGTGGGGGAACGGCGGACCTCAGTCACTCCGGCCCGCCCTCTCCCGGCGCATCTTCCGCAGATACCCGGCGTGCGCCGCCACCGCTATCGCCCGGCGCACCGGGTCCGTCTCCGTCTGCGCGGCCCGGCCCCACTCGTCGGCGAGCGCCGCCGTCTCCGGGCTCGGCGGCAGCCCGCCCCGGCGTCCGTAGGTGAACGGTACGTCCGGCAGGGTGGTCATCGGGTTCCGCTCATGCCGGAACGCTACCGGACCCCGGGCTTGCCCGTCAAGGGCGGCCGACGTGGCCCCTGTGGACAGGCTGTCCACACCCTGTGGACTACCGCTTGTCGGCCAGACTTGACAGCACGCGGGGTGGCGCGTAGCGTCTGTCGTGAAGGAACCGCAGACCCCAAGTGAGGGAGTGTCGCGATGAGGACCGAGACCTACAGCCGGGACCACGAGGGCACCGACCATGTCCACACGCTCGCCGGGCAGTCCCTCTGCCACGCCCACCCCGGCGGTGAGAGTGCGCACGGGTACTTTGAGCACGAGCAGGACGTGGCCTACCAGGCGTACGCGACCCCCTGGGGGCCGACGTACGGTGACCGCACGGGCCGGGACTTCTCCCGCGCCGTGTCCTTCGCGTGCGACCCGTTCAACACGCCCGCCGCGAGCGTGACCCGATGAGCAGAGTGCCCACCCCGGCACAGACCGGCATCCTCCGCCTGGCATCGCGTGAGGACGGGCCTCACGGCGGCGGCTTCGGACCGCTCGGCGCGGACCGTCGCCCCTACGACGCCTGCCTACGTCGCGGCTGGACCGAAGAGGTTGCCGTCGAACGCGGCTTCGGCTTGGGCCCTGGGGTGATCTGCCGGATTACCCCGGCCGGGCGTGACGCGCTCGCGAGCGTGGCAGTGAGGCAAGGGGAAGGCTGACCTGCCCGGTGCGGCCCTGTGACCCCCGCAGGGTCGTGCCGAGAAGGCCAGGCGCACCGAGAGACCCCAGGAAGGGAGTCCGGAATGGCAAGGACCAAGATCGACAAGGACGTGGAGACCGGCGGGATGGTCCGCACGACCGCTGCCGTCAACGGCCGGGCGATGACGCTCGACCCGCTCGCGCAAGGGCCGCTCGCCGTGACCGCGATCCGGCCGGAGAGCACGCTCCCCTGCGGGCTTCGACAGCAGTGGATCGATGGCACAGGCGAAGCGGAGGACGGGACACCCGTGACCTTCGACCTTACCTGCGGCGCCGGGGTCGGCTCGCCCTATCTGATCTTGTCCGTGGAGGGTCACGGCTCCGAGTACGTGGACATGCGCGACGTGATGCAGGGCTGGATCGACGGGCTCTTGGCCCGCGAGAAGGAAGTGTCCTCGTGACCACCACCACGGCGGCCAGCGAGGCCCTGGCCCGGCTACGGGAGGTCGTGAAGCCCGGCGAGACCCTGTACGTCACCGAGAAGCGGTCGCGCTCCGGCGACACATGCCGCATGCAACTGCGCGCCGTCTGGCACCCCGAAGGGGCCAACGTGCTCGCGCGGCTGACCGGCAACATCGCACAGGCACTCGATCTTCAGATGGCCGGAGGCGACGGGGCGCTCGTCGTCCCTGGCGACGTCACCCTGTCTGACCTGCTCGACCGCCTGTCCGTCGCCCTGTTCGGCGCGCCGGGCCAGATCAAGGGGGAGTACCTGTAGTGGCTGCCGTCACCCGTAGCGCGGCCGAGATCGACGCCGTGTTCGACAGGGCACTCCGCGCCTCCCACCTCGGCGACCGGTTCGAGCGTGACGACTACGCCGAAGGTGCGCTCGCCACACTCCAATGGATCACAGGGCAGGGCGACGAACCCGAGTTCCGAACCATCGAGGACTACCGGTGACCGCCCCTCTGCTCCGGTGGGCACGCTCCGGGGACCGGCGCACCAACCCGGACCGGCGCGGGGCGCTGACGGAGGCCGAGGCCCTGCGAGCCGCCGCCCTGACGGCCCTGCGCCTCGGTGACGCGGCGGCGGCGGGAAGGCTCGTTGCCGAGTCGGACCTGCTCGACCCGCCGACGGCGGTGCGCCGTGAACATGCGTAGCCGGGTCGCGGTGGACCTTCTCGCCGGGGGCGCCGTCGTCGCCGGGGCGCTCGCCTTCCCCAGCCACCGGGTGACCCCGCGCACCCCGCTCCAGACGTGCCTCGCCGCCGCGAACACGCCGGGACCGTCCGGCTTCGCCAGCGAGGTCTGCGAGCCTCTCGCACCGGGCTTTCGGCCCTCCCCGTGGGTGCGGATCGCGGAGACCTGCCGGACCGCCAGCGAACCGGCGAAGTGCATCCAGGACGAGATCGACAGGGAGAACGCCCGATGAGCGACGTGAGAACCTGGACGCTGGCCGAGATCGACCGGCGGGTCGCGGCGGCACAGGCGGCGACCGCCGGGCCTTGGCGCATTGCTGGCTACGCCGGGACAGACTCCATCGTCGCAGACGGGGAGCCACCTGCGGACGACGGCGACGGGACCGTGATGGTCGCTGACATCTACGAAGAGGACGACCTCCACTACCTCGTCGGGCTTTCGCCAGACCGCATGGTCGCCCTCTACGAGTGGATGCGCGGGGAGGTCGGGAAGCACAAGCGGCAGGGCTGCCCCGAGTGCTCGTTCACCTACGACGGCTGCGAGTGCGGCGACGAGTGGTCGGACGACGGCTGCCCCTTCCTCGCTGGCCTTGCCTCTGCTCTCGGCTACCCGGGAAGCGGGGAGGGCGAGGACATCGTCTGCCGGGACTACCCGAACTGCGACCGCGAGCACGCTGGCGGCGCCGGGGGCGTTCCGGTGCACCCGCCCGTCGGTTCGCGGATCAGCGGCGACGAAGCGCTCATCCCTGCCGCCCCGCCCGCCGCCCCGGTGCAGAGCGGGGGTCGGCCGTGACGGAGTGGGGAATCCGCGATGTCGCGTCTGGCGTGATCACACCCTGCGAACGCGGTGAGAGGTACGTCCGCTGGTTCTGCTCGAAGGTCTGGCCGACGGGTAAAGAGCCGGTCTTCCGTGAAGCAGGAGACTGGCGACCCGCCACCCCGGCGCAGAGTGAGTGCGTCTACCTCTACCCGTATGGCGGTGCCTGCGGGCAACCGGCCGCCGACCACTGCCACGGCGGGATCGAGTCGCACGACTTCGCCGCGCCCGCCAACCCTGAGGAGGGCCGTACCGATGGATGAGGGACTCGTGAGGCGGAGGACAGCGGAGGACGACATTCCCTCGGTCCGCTGTGCGGACTTCACGGTCCATGAGCCGCACTACCACCGACCCCCGCCGCAGTACCAGACGCTTCGGTGCCGGGGGCGTTCCGAGTCCGAGCGGGACACCGGAGAGCCGAGGTCCGACTGCCCGTTCTGTGGGACCGAAGCGGACCCGGGCGCGTTCCTCAACTGCGGCAGCGAGTGCCGCGAGGCCGGGGAGCACACGCAGGAGCCGGGGTGCTTCTACGTCGGCGCCGCGCTGGAACCGTGCTGCCCGCGCGCCCCGTACCGCTTCGCCCTGCTCGCCGCCCGTGAGGTACTGAGCAAGGCGGATGAGGTGCTGTCAGTCCGGCGTCTACGCGGCGGCGTGACCGTGATCCGCTGGACCTCGGGCACGGCGTACATGGAGGTCGGCCTGGAGCGAGAGCCGCTGGCGCTTCTCACCGAGGACGAGCGTGCCCGACTCGACCGATTGGAGGCGTCCGATGGGTGAGCAGCTCGCGCGGGCGCGCACCAGGCTGGCGGCCTTGGCGAGCGACGAACCGCCGCACGTACTCGACAGCGAGACACGCACGATGCTTCGACTTGTGCTCGCCGACACGCCGTCGCTGGATGGGGCGGCGCTGTGGCGGGAGTGTTACGACCTGCTTGACGGCCTTGTCGGCGACGACCTGGCCAACCAAGCGGTCGAGGCGTTGTTCCGTGGCCCGCTTGCGCCCTTGCTCGGCGGCTCCGATGGGTGACACCACGATGCCGGGCGGGACGGCGGGCTGGCGGGAACGGCTGGCGGCAATCGCGGGCGACGTGTCGTCGGTCAGTTGCTCGCGGACGACGGCCCTCTCGCTCCCCTGCTCGGTAGCCCAGGGGAGACGGCGTGATCAGCCGGGCCTTCGCTCCACCACGGTCCGCTTGCTGCCCCGGCGCTCCGCTGTCGGACCCACCACCTGCTGGCTGACCTTCACCACCTCGTCCGGCGTGACGTGGACCACGCCGTCAACGTGGCGGATCATCGCCTTCGCCGCCTCCTCACGTCGTGCCGCGTCCAAACGAACCTGACGCCAGTGTTCAGCCTCCAACGCGGCGGCGCGCATCGTCGGGTCGGGAATCTCAAGGTCCACCGGCGCCGCGTAGTCACCCCGGCAGGCGGAGACGAAGCGGCAGAAGGATAAACACCAACGAACCGGCATGTCGCGGGGGACCGAGTCCAGCACCCGGTGACGCGCCTCGGCCAGATTCAGCCCTTGGGCTAACAGGGGCTCAACCTCGGCCCGTACGTCCGCCTGCTCGACCCACATCGCCGCCTCGCGGGTCCAGTGGCCGACGTCCACCTCGCAGACCGCCGACTCCTCCAAGCCGCCCTCGCCGGGCAGGTACAGGACGAACGCCTGCTCCGCTCCGATCGCCGATGCGGCGATGGAGACCTGCATGGCGTGGTCCGGCGCGGCGCCGTGGTCCTGGTGCCAGCGACACTCGTTCCGGCTGCGCGTCTTCATCTCAACCGGGATGCCGTCGAGCAGGAAGTCGGTCTCCCCGGTGATGACAAGGTCAGAGCCGGGCACCTGCCAGGCGAACCGCCGTCCCCGCTGATCGGCGAACCCCGGATCGACCTCGGCCAGCATGTCGTTGAGCGCCCCGTGCAGTGCCGAGCCCCGCCACGCCCGGAACGTGTCGCCCTCGGAGCCTTCCGGTTCCTCCAAGAGCACCCGGGCCGCCAGACTCAGGCACCCGCCGACCCGGCTCGCGGTCAGCCCGGCCGGGCGGTCGGCGTTGCGGAGCGCATGGGCGACCCGGAAGTCGGCGGCGAGGCGGGCGGTTAGGTCGTCAGCGTTCACGGACTGCCGCCATGAGCCGCTCCCCGACGTGCCGGGTGTACGCCGGGGGGATCGCCTCCTTGATGTCGTCCCAGCGGGTCATCCAGCCGATGCCCATGAGCTCGCCCGCCTCGCGCACCGACGAGCAGGTCTGGCCGCCAGCCGGGATGTCGTCGGCGGGGGTGCCGTAGACGCCGAGCGGGCGCCCGAGCGTGTGGTCGCAACTCGGCTGGGGACCGAGGTCCACGTTGGACTCGAACAGCCGGTGCCGCTTCAACGGCCGATACCGGTCCCCGCGCATGACGTGAAGACCGAACATCGTCCCGCACAGGGTCAGGTCCGCCCGCATGTCCGCTCCCGGCACGTTCTCGATGACGTACGGGCGTCCCCAGGCGCCCAGCAGCTCGCGGACCGGTCCGATCATGTCGTGGCCGTTCTCCTTCACCGATCCGCCCTGTGCGTTGCGCAGGTGCTGCAGCCGGGTGTTGGCCTGGCATGGTGGGCTGGCGTGGATGGCGGCGAACAGGGCGAGAAACGCCCGGTCGCGCAGCACGTCGAGCATGTCGGCGCGGACCAGGGTGTATGGGTACGCGCCGCGAGGGGTCAGGTCCACGCCCCACACGTCGAACCCGGCGTCCGCGTACCCACGGCTGGCAGCCCCGGCACAGCAGCCGAGGTCCAGCAGTCTCGGGCGGTCAGTGTTCACCGGCCGCCTCGGCCATTGTCCAGACCTCCAAGCGGTCGAGCAGCACCGCCGGTTCGACGCCGGAGTGGCGGCTCATCTGTTGCAGCAGCTCGGCCGTCAGCCCCGCCAGGTACTCGATGATCGCCAGTTGCAGGTGCCGGTCGATGTGGTGGTCCCGGCCGTCGAGGGCGGCGCGGACCAAGGCCAAGCCCTGCGAGGCGGCGTCCGCTTCGACGCTCACCGTCGCGGACCTCGGACCGTGAACGCCTGCTTGTGCCCGCAGCCGGGGCAGACGTGCTCGTATACGCCGTCCCGGTAGACCATGTGCGCGGGCGGGTTGTGCTCCGGGTTCATGCACGTCTCGTCCGGCGGCAGGTCGGCGATCTTCTTGGTCGGCATCACGCCAACTCCTCGTAACGTCCGTCGTCGGTCAGCAGCACCCGCCGACCGTCTCCAAGCGTGACAGGCACCTGCGACGGATCGGCTCGGCGGCCCACCAGCCAGCCGTAACCAGCGCCGTCGCCCGGCCAGTTGTGGACGAAGTGATGGTGCTTGGCGCAGAGCAGGCCGAGGTTCGTCACGACGCTGCGCCCGCCGAACTGCACCGGCAGCCGGTGGTGTGCGTGGACGCGGCCCTGACAGCCGAGGCTCCGGTAGCCGAGGGTCCCGAGTTCGCAACGCCCCCCGGCGCGCCGTACCAGCGCCTCGTACACCTCCGGCACGACAGGATCGGCCGACCGCTTCGACGGCTTGCGGGACGGACGCAGGGTGGAGAAGGCGCCGGGGCGGAAGGGGCGGCGGGCGAGGGTCACGGGGAGGCTCCGTCGGGCCTGTAGACGACGATCCCAGCCGCCTCAGCGCGCCTGATCATGTCGTAGGTGCCGCGTGAGCGTGGCGTAGGAAAAGCCAGGCATACATCGGCCCCAGCGTCGGCCATGTCCTGATTGCGGGCGTGTCCGGCAAGCGGGCAGTAGGTCGCGCCGTCGCGGACTCGTCGGTGCTTCCCGCCGTCATCCGGGCAGAGGCGCCCGCAGGTCGGCCAGTCGGCCGGGTGCCGTTCTAACACGGGTCGGCAGTAGCACTGTCCCGGACCGTCCTCGTCATCGTCGTGGCATCGTGGCCCGTGCTCCTTGGCGACGAACGACAGGCACCACTCGTCGGCGTGATGGTCGGCGCCAGTCGGGCAGTGTCCGTGGACGAGCGTCAGACGCTCGGTGGGCCCGCACAGGGCCAGCCACCTATCGAGGTTCTCCCAGACGAGGGCTCGGTCAGCGTGGTCGCGACCGCCCGTCACGATCACCCTCATGGCTTCGCCGCCTTGAGTCTCGCCGCCGCGAGGGTCCGCAGCGCCACCACCTCCCCGGTCTCGTCGGCCACCTGGGCCTCACCGAGCGAGGCCAACTCCAAGCCGCGCATCAGGCCGATGACCGCCGGCTTCGTGTCGGCCGCGACCAGTTCGTCGCGGTACTCGTCGGCCGTCTTGCCGGTCGGCGCGGGCTCCCCCGCCACCCCAGGGGGTGAAGGTGGCGGGGGAGTGTCTGCGGGGGTCGGTTCGGGGTCGGGCGGGGTGGCGCCCGGGTCGTCGTCCGGCCGAGGGACGCGGGCGCGCAGTTCGGTCAGGAACGCCACCAGCATCTCCGGGGTGGCCGACGACGACTCGACGCCATGGGTCTGCACGAACTCCTGCCCGAGCACCGTCAGGTCCCAGCCGTGCGTCTGGGCGAGACTGGCGATGTCGAGGCGCAACTGCCGGACCTGCTGCTTCTCCCGGCTCACGTCCCCGCCGGGCGCGTCGTGCTGACCTTCCGTCAGCGACTCCTTGGCCCATAGGTCGAGCCCGACGCCGAAGCGCATCGCGGCGTTGCGGATGGCGTCGCCGATCCTCTCCTTGCTGTTCTGCCCGTCGCCGACGCCGACGCGGGTGACGCCACAGACCGTCATCCTGATCCACAGGTCTCCCCCGACAACGAGCGGGCCTCCGGTGCTCGGGTCCGTCGCCATCGGCTCCCAGGTCCAGTCAGGGTCCACCGACAGCAGCCTGTCGGTGACATGGGCGTGGCCGACGAACGACAGGTGCATGGCGGGCAGGCCGTGGCGCTGCCCGCACTCGCCGCAGTTCCCCTTGGGCGAGTCCTTCTTGTACGGCTGCGGCTTCTTGCCAATCTGCTCCGGCGGGAAGGGGGCGCGGAGAGCAAGGGCCTGCTCGGGGGTCATGCGCTCCTCGCCTTCTTGGCCGCGTAGGCGCGGCGTGCCGACTCGCGGTTGGCCTTCCTGCGGCACGCTCGACACTCGCGCCTGCCGTCCTTGTGGACGTAGAGGTTGTCGCCGGACAGTGGATGCTCACGCGGGCAGTGCGTCCGTGACGCAGGCGAGCGGTCCACCGGGTTCGCGGCGCGGTAAGCGCGCCTCTTGCGTTCACGGATGCAGGCACGACACTCACGCCCGCCGTTGCTGGCGTTGATGCGCAGGTTGGCCCCCTCATACGCGTGTCCGCGAGGGCAGTGCGTGGCCGCCCCGAATCGGCCTCGCCGCATGTTCTCGGCGTGCGTCACGACTTCGAGGTGATTCGGATTGCAGCACGGCGGGTTCCGGCAGAGGTGGTCCACCTCACGCCCAGGGGGTATCGGTGATCCAGACATTCGCTCGACCATGACCCGATGCACGTACTGCATTCGTCCGTCGAGGTAGGCGTGCCCGTATCCGGCCGACGTGCGACCGCCTTGCCACTCCCAGCAGCCAGCCTCCGTGACGCGCACCCGCAGTCTGATCGGCGCCAGGAGCACCCCGATCTGCTCCGGGATGAGGTACGAGAGGTTGTCGGCCATCAGAGTTCTCCTCGGCTGGCGGCGTACGCCTCCTGGTAGTCCGCGTCCTCGGTCTGCCGACGCTCGACGCAGCCGACGCAGCCGCCGCGCCGGTCCACGACGACGCCGCAGGCGGGGCAGAGGCCGAGGACTTCGGTCGCGTCCTCGAAGTCGTCGGGGCTCACGGCTCAGTCCGCGACGCGCGCGGCCACGTCGCGCTGTTCCCGCTTGCCGTGTCGGTCCACACGAACTGTGGCGCGGCCCTCCCCACCGCCGTGTACATGGCCGTCACGGCGGCTTCGGCGCGAGGCCGGTCACAGGGCTCGGTAGACAAGCCCACCGCCAGCCACTCGCCGCGAAGGCGGCGGACCTGCGCCCACTGCGCGTCGGTGAGGCTCTCGACCCTGCTCATCGGCTCTCCTCGAACCACGGGTCGCACATCGGGTCGGAGCAGGTGGACTGCCGGTGGCAGCGGATGTGGCACGGCCCGGCCTCCGGGCAGTCGAGCATCTCGTCGTCCTCCACCGGGAACGAGCAGACGCCGCAGTCGAGCAGGTCCGGTGCCTCGTCGGCGGTCGGCGTGGTCACGGTTCGAGCGCCTTGCGGAGCGTCGCCAGCCGACGTTCGGCGGTGAGCGCGCGCTGACGCCAGACCCGGCCGTCCTCCGCGTCCCGGGCGAGGGCGAGGAGTTCGCGAAGCGGAAGGTCCAGCAGTGCCGCCGAGGTCACGGTCGCGTCCGGGGGGTGCCTGCGGCGGCGCAGGTTGCGGAGCGACACCTCTCCTGGGTGCTCCTGGACCCGGTGCCCGAGCGTCACGGATTGCACCGTGTCGCCGACGTGGGGGCAGGAGCCGCAGCCCGCCACCGTCGATCCGTCCGACAGGGTGACGCGGTAGACCTTGGTGGTGGTCCGCCCGATGCCTGTCGGGGCAGGCTCCCACGAGACGACGGGCTCGGGTGTCTTCCAGTCCTGCGGGGGTGCGCTCTCGTCGGTCGTCATGCTCTGACCGTACCGGGACGGTGTGACAGGTGTCAAGGGTGCCCGACGAGTCGTGGTCAAGGCCGCCCGACGTGCGCTACCATCGCCCGCATGAGCCCGCAGGAGCGCCTCAAGCGCATCGTCACCCTCTACCGGCGGCGCCAGCGCAGCAAGGAGACGTTCAGCCGGGACGCGGAGGCGTTCGCCGAGGAGGTGCAGGCCGCGCTCGCCGACGCCGACGCGAAACTGACCTACGGCCTCATCGCCGAGGGGCTGTGCGAGGCCATGGGTGAGCGGGTGCTGTCCCGGCAGGCGCTGTGGGACCTCGTGCGTACCCGGGACCGGAGCAAGGCGTCGTAGGCGGGTAGTGGGTCAGTCTGATTCCACAGGCGCTGGCGGACCCTGACCCGTCGTGCAACCATCAGGCCATGTCCCGCCCCACCGACCTGAACCAGCTTGCGCACCGGCTCGTCGCCGAGAGCGTCGGGGAGGCGGAGCGCACCGACCCGCCCGAGGGCGAGAACTCGATGCCGATGTACCAGGCCGGGACTGTGTCCTCGATCGTCCAGGGGCGCCGGAAGTCAGAGCAGGTCCGCGAGCCTGACGAAGTAGTGCCGTAGGACCCACGGCTCGTAGGCGCCACTACTCGCGGGGCCGCTTCCGGGGTCGCCGCCGCCGGACGACGGGCGGCACGGGGCGCAGGAACCCCCGGCCGATGCGGTTCTCCTCCCACCGTTGCAGGAAGCACACGACCCCGGCGCCGAGCGGCATGATGGCGGTCACCTGCTCCGGGGTGAGCCGGACCACCTTGAACGCGAGCAGAGCCCCGAGGCCCAGGCCGAACGTGCCCGCCTGCGTCGTGGTGCGGGTGGAGCCCTGCAACGCGTCCAGGCGCGGCCTGACGGTCACGGCCCGGCGTCCCCGGCCTTCCTGAACGCCGCCAGCACGCCGCGCTCCACCGCGTCGGCGATCACCTGCGGGTCCACCCCGCCGGAGCCGATGGCGTCGATCTTCGCCGACACCTCCGCCACGCTGGCCGCGACCCCCGCGATCTTCTTCTCCAGCGCCGCGCGGGTCGCGGCGACCGTGTAGGGGTGGGTGACATCGGCGGCGACAGCCCCGACGACCCGGTTCACGTCCTCGGTGGTCAGCGGCATGTCGGGCTCTCCTTCGATGAGGGCAAGGAACGTGTCGATGGTGCCACGGTGAACCGAGCAGTCCCCGCCGCCAGCCAGGCCCGGCACCGGGTAGCGGTCGGTGAACTGCCAGAGGGACTCGCCGATGCCCGGCTGTCCGGCCGGGTCCGGGGTGTGGTCCCTGTACCGGGCCACCCACAGCGGCCGGTCCCGCAGCAGGGCGGCGGGGGCGTCCTTGAGCTGCCTCCCGCCGTACAGCCACGTCGTCCGGCCAAGGACGCGGTCGGTGTGGTTGACGAACGCCTGGTAGGCCGTCCAGTCGGTCCCGGTCTCCACGTCGAGGATCAGCCACTCGGCGGGGGTGGTCTTCAGCGACCCGAACCCGGCGACCGCGTTCTCCGCCTGCCGGAGCGGGTCGGCCCCGGGCGTGTAGAAGTGGAAGCCCCCGAAGGCCCGCAGCCTCGCCCGTTCGGCTCCGGCGCGGTGCCTCGTGAACGACGGCGCCAGGTAGTCGGTGCCTTCGGTCATCTTCGCGATGAGCACCGGGGAGAACCTGGCGTAGGCCACCCAGTCCTCGATCAGGTGGGCGTTGTTCGCGTCGGCGATCAGCAGGTCCGCCACGTTTCCCACGGTACCGCTACTTCGCCCACACCTTCACGAGGTTCGCGACCCCGATGGCGCCGACGAGGATCAGGCCTCCGGTGATCTTGGCCTGGAACTTCTCCACCGCCCCGATCCGCCGGTCCACCGACTCCTTGAAGTCGTCGAGCCCGCGCTGTGAGGCGAACTCGGCCTCCCTGTCGCGCATCTGGCGGATCAGGCCGTTGTGCGACGCCAGACGGTCCTTGCTCTCCCCGTCGGCGACGAGGACCGCCTTCTCGGCGGTCGCGAGGGCTGCCTGCAACGCTTCCAGGTCAGCCGCGCGGAGCGCCTGGAAGTGCTCCAGAAGCGTCGCGACAGTCCATTCGGTCACGGCGCGTCACGCCGGGCGGTGCCAGGGACGCCAGTCGCCGACCGCGTGGTGCAGGGCGAGGAGCAGCAGCCCGAGGGTGACGAAGTTCACCTCGCCGAGGTGGCCGTGGAACAGGGCGACGGCGAACGAGATCGCTGCCAGCAAGGCGAACATGGTGGCCTCCCCATGTCGGGACTTCCCTCTACGGTACTCGCGGTGCGTCGGTCACAGCGGGCGGCAGCCCCAGATCAGGTGCAGCACCACGTCCACGAGCGCGAAGACGGCGGAGCCGATCAGCAGCCCGGCGGCCATGTCCCGGCTCGGGAGCCTCACAGCAAACAGATTTCGGGCGGATCGACCGTGTACGGACCCACGTCCACAGCGCCCGGGTTGACGCAGATCAACGGGTCGGCGATGGCCTGCGCCGGGGCGGTGAGCACGGCGCAGGTGGCGGTCAGGGCGGCGGCGATGAGGTAACGGGGGTTCATGCCTACCGCTACGGGTCCGGCGCGGCCTTCCCCCAGGCTATTTGCAGACGACCCGGGTTGACCCCGACGTGTCCACCATGATCTTGAAGCCGTTGTGGACGCAGCGCTCCACGCGCCCCACCGGGTCCGTCTCGTCGGTGGTGATGGTGCTCGGGTGGGCGTGGACCGGGCCGACCCGCACATCCGGGGTTGTCAGCGCGGGGCGGCGCGGCGACACTGTCCGCGCACCGTCGAGCACACGGTGAAGTCGTGCGGACGGGACCGCGAGGGGTGCTTTGTGCAGGCTCCCGGCCGTCCCGTCCGCACGCACCACCTGAACCCGGCGCACGGCGGGCGCCTGCTGCTGGTTCGTCCACGGGCCGCAGCGGGCCGCGACGACCACCGCCACCCCGGCCACCGCCAGCAGCGGCCACGAGCCTCTGCGGCGCGGCCACAGCAGCGCCAGGGTGCGCGCCCACACGTCGCGCATCTTCCGCCTCGCCCGGCCGAGGAGGCCTTCCGCCGCCCGGTACGTCACGCCGAGAGCGTCCGCCGTCTCGGTGAGGGTCAGGCCTAGCATCCGCGCCGTGAGGACCGCCCGCTCCGGGTCGGTGAGGCGCGCCATCTCGGCCGCCAGCCACATCGCCTCCGCCCGATCCAGCACGTCACCGATGTCATCGGACGGTGGGTCGAGCAGACGAGGGGCGACACGGTCCGCGACGACCCGCGCGCGCAGCCGGTCCACGCACAGCCTCAACGTGACGGCGGTGAGCATCGCGGCGAGCCGCCCCGGGTCGAGGTTCGGGTGGGTGGCGCAGCGCAGCGTCGCCTCGGAGACCACCTCCTCCGCATCGGCGCGGTTGCGGGAATGCCGACGGGCGATGCGGAGCAGCCGGTCCCGCTCCTGCCAGGCGGCGTGCCACAGAGCTGCGTCGGTCATCGGTGCCCGGGGAGGTGGGCGGCGTGAAGGCACCCGACCGGCGACGGCAGGGGGCAGGCCGGGCTCGGGCTGCCCGTCGGCGTGTGCGTCGGCGTGGGACGGGTCGGCTGCGCGGTGATGGGCGCCGGGCTGATGATCACCGTGGTGCGGCCGGGTTCGCGGATCACCGTGGGCACGACGGTGACGTGGGTGACGACGACCCTCGGTGACGGCACGGTGGTCACGGTGACGACGGGGCACGCGGTCGCGCTCGGTGACGGGCTGTGACCTGCGACGGCCGGGCAGGGTGTCACGGCGGGGCGGTCGGCGTGGGACACGATGAGCACCGTGAGCGCGGCCAGCACGAGTCCGACGCTGACGACCACCGGCAGCCCGGGTCTCATCTTCACGGCGTGTCCTCCCGGTCCGACATCTCGCGGGTGAACCGTTCGCTCGCCCCGAGGATGGCGTTGACGATCCGGTAGAGGGACGCGAGGCTCGGCGCCGCCATCAGCGCCACGCTGAACGCCAGGGCGAGCGGGTCGGGGTGGGACACCCTGGTGGTGAGGACCCAGAACACCCAGGCACCGAGGCAGCACAGCGCCAGGTCCCGCAGGCTCTTGAAGCCGGTGTCCACGCGGCGCCGTGTGCGCTGGTTCACCCCGACCCCCGTGTGTCCACTATGTCAGGCTACGCGGCTGGTTGGGTTCATCGTCACACTAGGTAGGTCGGGCCGATGATCGCCGCATCAGGCTGGGGCATCCCGATCCGCGACACCGCGATCCCCAGCACAAACGAGCGGGTGTCGGCCAGGTCACGGTGATGCACCGCCACGATCATGCTGCTCGGGCTGGTGGGGAACGACCGGATCGCGAACATGCCGGTCCCGGCCGCGCCTGCGAGGGTCGCATCCTGTACCACGGGGACGTTGACGCTGCCGTTCGCCGACAGCACGGCGGTCACAACCTCATCCGCGACAGAGTCCCCGGCGACAGTGAGCCGACACAGGTGGTAGCCGGGCGCCGTGAAGGCGATCCAGTTGCCGCCGAACAGCGAGCCTGCGACCTCCGGCGGCTTGGCGCCCCGGTGCGTGTACGGCCCCGGCGTGTCCCACAGCACGTAGGTGAGACCAGACCCGGGGCCGACGCTCACCGACGCGGCGAACGACGCCCACATGTCCTCCACCATGCCGCCGCCCTCGACGGTCACCGCCTGCAACGGCGGAGGGACCACCGTGCCCGGCAGTCGTCGAATGTTGCGGATGTCCTCCTCCACCTGCGCCACCCGCTGCGACAGGGTCGGCGCCGGGCCGCGAGTTGTCATCAGACCTCCACCGGGACGAACGTCCCCGACACACCCAGCCTGCCTGGTTCCGCGTTGAACGTCACCGACACCAGCCGGTAGTCCCCCAGCAGGTCCCGCACCCCGGCGTTCACCGCGACCCGGCAAATCCGGTTCGGCACCAGATCGGCCCACGGCGCCCAGCCCGGCAGCAGGGTCGCGGTGAACGGCAGACCGGGGGACGCGTCGAGCGCGGTCAGGGCGGCGTGCCGCGCCGAGACCTTGTCCAGCACCGCCGGTTCGTTCACCACCACCTGCAACAGGCCTTCCGGCGGCGCGTCCCGGGTGGCGGTGGCGACGACCTGCGACCCGTCGGCGCGGGTCACCCCCAGGATCGTGACCTCCGTCGCCACGTCCGCCGGGGGCGCCGTGGATGGACCGTCCGCGAGGTGGCCGGCGAGGACCGGCAGCCGGGTCCCCGGGCTGCGGGACGACGACAGCACCAGCTCCCGGCCGTTCATGGTGAAGTCCACCCCGGAGCGGCACAGTTCGCGCATCGCGTCCCCCGCGTACTGCCGCTGCTTCGCGGTGACGACGCGGTCTCCGCCGATCCCTACCGAGGTGGGACTGACGGTGATGCCGGGGCTGTCGTCGCGGCGCATCGCGTCCGCCGCGTGGCCGGTGAAGATGATGCCCAGGTCGGTGGCCCGGTAGGTGCGGTCCACCCCGAGCACCCGGTGATCGAACCAGGCGAACAGGTCTTTGCCGGTGAGCGTCACCGCCTCCCGGGTGAAGGCGGGCGGCATCAGCGGCCCCACCCACAGCAGAGACCTGTCGTCGTACACGGCCAGTTCGTCCCGCCAGGCGGTCGCGTCGCCGAGTTTGCGCCGTGCGTCGTCGTTCAGCCCGCCCACCGGCACGGCGAGGCTCACCGAGCCGACCTCGTTCGCGAGCCTCGTGGCGGTCAGGGTGGAGTACGGCAGTTCCGCCAGGCTCGGGGCTCCGCCGCGCCGGGTGAGGGTGGCGCGCAGCATCTACAGCTCCCGCGCGACCGAGGTCACCGTGACCGTCGTGTCACCGTCGGTGAACGATCCGCCGCCGACTGTCACGCACACGGTGGTGCAGGCCCCGGCCTCGATCCAGCGGAACAGCCCGTCGAAGGTGAGGGCGTCCATCCCGCCGACGACCAGCCCGGACGATGTCTCGGTGACGGTGACCTCACGGCGGGCCGAGTCGATCCGCAGCGACCGGTTCGGGCCGAGGGTAACGGTGCAGAAGGCGAACGGGGCACGGTCGGTGGGGCACTCCCCCGCCACCGGCACAGCGGCGCTCACCGTCAGACCATCCACCCCGGCGCCTGTGACGACCTCCACGACCACCGCCACGTCGCCGGTCCACTCCGGCCCGGTCACCAGCGCGGAGACCGTCTCCGCCTCGCTGGTGAGGCTTCCCGACGCCTCCTGCTCGGGCAGGTGCTCCAACCACGGCAGCGGCGACGCCAGCTGGAAGGCAGCCTGCTGCAACAGGCAGTCCGGGACCCTGTCGCCGGAGGGTGAGAGGATCACCCCCGGTTCCAGAATCCCCGCCCACGGCAGCACCCGCTCCGTGTCCGGGTCGCACGCCAGCAGGACGTGCAGGTCGGAGCCCCGGTCGCAGTCCGAACCGGACAGCACGTCGTTCAGCCACCGCTCCCCGAAGCGCATCCCGCGCTCCGACGACGCGAACATGGTTCCGGTGAACGAGACGACCCGCTGCGCCCGCCGCAACGGCCCGAGCGACGCGCCGAGAGTCCGTGGCGTGACGGAACGTCCGATCACCGACCCGACCCTCACGTCGGTCAGGTGCAGCCCCAGGAACTCGGCGGAGTCGGCGCGGGACGACGTGTACCACGGCGCCGGGTCGTCGGCGGGGCTCCGGTAGGTGACGGTCTCCGGGGTGCGGGCGTCGTCCTCGATCGCGGCGCAGAACGCGGCCAGGTTCTCCGGGACAGGGCCGTCCGGCTCCGGGATCAAGGCGGCGGCGAGCGCGATAGTCAGGCGCGGGTCACCGCTGGCGCGGGCGTAGGTGAGGGCTCTGTTGCCGTTGGCGACCTCGTCGCCTCCGTAGCAACTCCAAGAAACCCCGCTCATCGGCCCGCCCTCGCGCCGAGCATCGCGTCCACCGCGCGGGCAGTCGCGACCGGGTCGTTGGCCACCTCGTTGACGATGATGTCCCGCACCCCCGACACGCCCGCCCCGGCGACGGTCGGCGCCGGACCCGTCGCGGCAGTGTTCGCGGTGGTCTGCGCGGACGGCAGGTTGAGCACCATCCGCCGCGCCAGCCGGACAGCGGCGGCGTCCACCTGTGCGGCGGAAGCGTCCAGGCCCGACGCGGCCGACGTTCCGGCGTTCAGGCCGTAGCCGAGGAACACCTTCGACGGGGACGAGATTTGCAGCTCCCGCGCGAAGCCCGCCTTGGCCGCACGTCCGGCGCGCTCGGCGGCGCGGAAGATCGCGGGCTGCGACAGGTCCAGCCCCGTGCCGATCGACTCCCCGAGATGACGGCCCGACACCTCAAAGTCGTGCGCGGCGTGCTGCAACGCCGAATCCGCGTAGCCAAGCGCCAGCTTGATCGGCCTGGTCAGGTCCGGCGGCTTCACGTGTCCCACCCGGTCCACGGTGTGCTGCGCGTCGTCGGCGATCTGCTCGCCGATGGTCCGCAGTTCCGCCGCCTTGCGGGCCGCGACCGCCACGTCCGCCTTGCGCTGCTCCTCCCGCCGGGCGAGTTCCGCGTCGCCGAGAGTGGCGGCCTTGCGGGCCTCCGTCGCCGCGCCGATACCAGCCTCGTCGAAGGTCTTCGCGAGTTCGGTCGCGCCGCGCCGCTCCAAGGTGACGATGCTGTCCACGAACCGCGCCTCGTCCAGGGTCTTCTGGTGCAGGCTGTCGAGGAACTTCGCGAGGCTGTGGTCCTTCGCCAGTTCTGCGCTGGCCCCGGTGATCTGCGGCAGGCCCTGCACGAACCCGTTCACGAACTCGTCGGTCTGCTGCTTCGCCTCCGTGAGCGCGTTGCCGAGTTCCGACGCCGTCAGCCCGGTGTTGGCGAGCACGTTCGCGAAGTCGTCCCCGGTGAGGGTGCCGCGCCGGAACTGGTCGATCACCCCGCCCAGGGACGGTCCGGCCTTCGCCTGCGCGATGGCGATGGCGTCGGTGCCGACCCGGATGCTTTCGAGCTGGGCGGCGTAGCCCTGCACCAGCAGCGCCGCCTGGTCGGTGGCGGTGCCGAGCACGACCGTGCCGTCGGCGGCCTGCACCTGCAACGGCAGCAGCTCGCCGAGCACCTTGGTGTAGTCGATCGTCCCGTCGATCACCCGCGCGTTCGCGACAGCGGCGTCGCGCTGGGCCTGGGAGAACTTGCCGTGCGCCTGCGCGCTGTCCAGCGCCGCCTCCGCCTCCTTCGACGCCGAGCCTTGCAGTTTCACGAACGTGCGGACCAGGCCCTCATTGGTCAGGGACAGCCCGACACCGCGCCGCTGCGCCTCCTCGAAAGCCTGGTCGAGACTCAACCCCTGCTCGGCGAGCTGACCGAGCAGCGCGGCCCCGCGCTGGCTGATCTCCCCGCCCCTCGCGAGCGCGTCGAGGAACCGCTCGTAGCCGCCGGTGCCTTTCAGCGCCAGGTCGGTGAAGTTGTCGATGGTCAGCCCGAGCCGGACGAGGTCGTCATTCTGGTGCTTGTGGGAAGTGGTGGAGTCCGCCTCGGCGGAGATGGTGTCGCGGAACGACTTCTCCTGCTTCGCGAGCGCCTCCCCCACCTCCTCGATGTGCCGTCGTTCCTCCTTCAGCTTGGCGTTGTGCGCCGACACCGCCGTGACCAGCGCCGCGACCCCCACCAGGGCGAGCGTCGCCGGGTTCAGCAGCCCCGTCAGCGCCGAACCCACCCCGCTGATCGCCGACCCGCCTGCGGCGGAGGTGGTGGCGAGCCCGGTGACCGCAGCCTGCACCCCGGACAGGACCGGGCTGACCAGTCGGCCCGCCTTCTGCAAGGCGAGGAACACCCCGATCGTCGCCAGCACCGGGGCGGGAATGTCGTCCACCACGTCCACCAGGCCCTGTAGTACCGGGGACAGGTCTTCCACGACGACGAGGGCGCCGTGCAGTGCCGGGGTCGCCACGCCGATCAGGGACGCCGCCAGCGGCAGCACGTCCACTGCGAGTTCCCCGAAGATCGATGCGAGGTCCACCAGCGCAGGCTCACCCCGGCGCAGTTCTTCCAGCACCGGTTCCAGCAGCGGCTTGCCGACGACTTCCAGGGCGTTCTGGAACTCCTCCTTGACGCTGCGCAGCCCGATCACCGTCTGCTCGGTGCCGCGCTGGAAGTCCGGCCCGAGGTTCCCGCCGAGCTGCTCCACCGCGAGCGCGGCACCGGCGGCGCTCTTCTCGAACAGGTTCAGCGAAGCCGCGTCGTCCTTACCGGTGTCGGCGAGCGCGCGGGCGTTGATCTCCGCAGCGGTGAGGGCGAGCCCGAACGGGGCGAGCGCCCGGCCGCCACGGGCGAAGCCGGTGGTGAGACGCGCGGCGATGTCACCGGCCTCGCCGAGTGTCGGGTTCACCACGGACAGCCGCAGCGCGAGGGCGGCAATGTCCTGGCTGACCTGCACGATCTGGTTGTCGCTGGCCCCGCCGGAGCGGCCGAGTTCCGCAAGCCGGGCGATGGACAGTTTCAGCGCCTCGTCGGAGGAGCCCGCTCTCTCGGCAAGCGCGGTGAGGTCCCCGGTGAGCCCGCCCACGTCGATCTGCTGCACGCTGTCAGCGAGGTCGCCGAACGTGCTGGCGAGCCGGGCGTCGGCGATCTCCGCCTCGTCGGCGGCGTGGAAGGCCTCCGTCGCCCCCACCGCGACAGCGGCAAGCCCGGCGGCGACACCGCCGAGGGACGACTCCTCCGGCAGGGCCTCCTTCAGGCTGCCGAGTTCACCGGCGGCCAGCCCGGCGGCCACGTCGAGGGCGCGGGTGGAGGTGGTGACCCCTTCGATGCTGGCGCTGCTGGCGTCCGCCGCCGCGCCGAGGTCGGCGATCTCCGCCGCCGCGCCTTCCACGTCGGCCTGCACGGTGATGGTGCTGTCGGCGGAGGTGACGGCGTCGCTCACCTCGGAGGTGACCGCGTCGAGCCCGGTCGCCGTGACGGTCACGGCGGTGTCGGCGGAGGCGACCCCGGCGTCGATCGCGTCGCTGACCGATGCGGTGGCGGCGTCGAGCCCGTCCAGGCTCACGGCGGCGACAGCGTCAGCCCCCGCGACCGCCTGCTCCACCGACGAGGCCAGGCCCGGCCCGTCGATCGTCACCTCGGCCGGGGTTCGCAGCACGTCCAGTGCGTCGGCGAGCGCGACCTTGAACGCCGACGCCGCCTGGGTAAGCGCGTCGTCCACGCGGTCCACGCCGCGCAGCGCCTCCGCCACGTCGAGTTCAAGCGTCTCCTGCAGCGCCACCGGCGGCTACCCCACTCGTAGGTTTCTGCGGGCTACGGTAGCGGACACGGGTCCCGCTGTGGGGTCCGGCGGCGGTCGGCCTTCCCGCGCCGCCGCGACACGCTCCGCCAGCAGGTCCCCTCCGGTGTCGGGTTTGATCCCGAGCGCGGCGGCGACCTGCCACACCTCCATCCGGTCCACCACGTCAGGGCTGACCTGTCCGGCGTGCCACATCGTCTCGTACAGGTCGGCGAACAGCCCCAGCGGGCCGGGCAGCGCGGAGGGGGCGGTGGGGCGGTCGGTGGCGGTTACCGGCCGCCATGGTCCAAAGGGACGTTCTGCCAGTGGTTCACCAGCGCCACCGCCGTACGGGTGTCCACCGCCCATGTCGGAAGGTCCGCGACCGGTCCGGCGGGGAGCGGCTTGTCGCCGAGCATCTCGACCACTTGTCGCGACCATGCGCCGCGCCGCTCGTCCAGTTCGATCGTCGCCTTCCGGTCGATGTTCCGCCACTCGTCCCGTGCCTCTGCGTACGCGGAGTAGGCGTCGGCGTACTCCGCGTCGTCCTGCCCGGGGGGACGGACCGGGGGGACGGGCTTCTCCGGGTGGGCGTGCAGCAGGTCCCGGACCTCGTCGTTGGTCTGCTCCAACGCCTCGTGCAGCACCCGCAACTCCCCGACCCGGGGGCGGCGCAGCGTAGTCGTCGCGCCGGTCTTGCCGTCGAGCGCAAGGCGCACCCGGCCGTCCGGCAGCAAGGTCACGGGCATGTCAGTGTCGGGCACGGTCGCTCCTACGAGGTGGCGGTGGGGCGGGACAGTTCGATGTCGAGCAGCAGTTGCCAGCCCGCCATGCCCCCGGCGGGACCCAGCGGGGTGAGGCTCACCAGCGCGGACTTCGCCGACGGACCGTCGGGCAGCAGGGTGCCGTTGCCGCGCCGGAACACCACCCCGTCCCAGATGGCGAGCGCGTCGGTGAGCGAGGCAAGCGAGGCGGCGGTGATCGTGTCCGCGCCGGGCGGCATCGCGGCGGGGGCGCAACGCCACGTCTGGAAGGCGAACCGGCCCTGCGGCACGATCGCGCACCCTTCGGTGACACGCGGGTTGCTGTTGAGCTGGTGCGGCGTCACCGACTGGAGGTACACGGCGAGCAGGGAGCAGACCCCGATGTCCACGGCGGGCGCACCGTGGGACAGGATCGCGCTCTCCGGCGGGGCGGGGAGGTCGCCGGTCGCGTCGGTGAGCAACTTCTGCAGGATCGGCACCGGGTCCATGTCAGCCATCCCACCCGCTCGACAGCGCCTCTTGCAACCGGGCGGGCCAGAACGACACGGCGTTGTCGAACCAGTGAGTGCCTGATGTCCCCGGGTGGTTGACGCGCTTCGCGAACACCACCCCGCCCGGCCCGGTCCAGCGCAGCGCCTTCGCCACCACCGGCAGGATCACATGCGGCCGGGTGCCGTCGTTCACCCACGCACCCTGCGGGGTCGCCGAGGTGACGGTGGCGGACGGTCGCAGCGGGTCCCCGCCGAGCGTCCCGGTGATGCCCCGGTACGTGTCGCCGCTACGGTACGGGGCGTCGTGCTGCAACTGGTCGAGCAGCGCGTCGGTGGAGCGGTCCACGGCGCGCGCGGAGCCGTCGATGATGCGCTGACGCAGCGCGGACGAGTCAGCCATCGCCTGACCCGATCCGCCACGGCCCCGGTCCGTCCGGGGCCAGGTCCGCCCACCAGTCGGGGGCCAGGCGCAACGTGTGCTCGTCATTCACCGCGAGAGTGACCGCCCTGTCGTTGTGGGTGATCTGCTCGGATGTCTGCGGCAGGACCGCGACGTGGAACTCGTGCTCACTCGGGTACAACTCGCGAAGCAGGCGCCACAGGAAACTCTTGCTAGCCACGTCCGTACACCTCGCTCCGGGTCGCGATCCCGTACAGCACCGCAGGCGGGAGATGGCCGAGGTGCCATGCGGTGCCGCACGGGTACGCGCTCAGGTGCTGCCCGGCGGCACGCCGCTTCGCGATCTGCCTGGCGATCCGGCGCGACGGGTAGCGGACCAGGGGCTTGCCGCAGCACCGGCACGGTGTGCGCTCCGTCGGCGGGACGCGGTCGTGTTCGCTCGTCGCTCTCACCCTCCCCTGCTCACCGTCACGGTCTCACGGATCGCGTCCGCCGCGCGTCTCGCCGCGCACCCGTCCAGCAGGTCGCCGAACAGGTCCGCCACCACCGCCCTGCGCCGCTCCCGGGCCGGGTCGGCGATCGACTCGCCGACGGCGTCCGCCAGTTCCCCCGGCCCGCTCACCCGCAGCCCCACGTCGGCATGGGACCAGAACCGCAGCCCGTGCTCCACGTTCCGCCGGTACCACGGCGCGTCCAGAACCACGACAGGGCGGTCCGTCGCGGCCCATTCGTAGATGATCGAGCTGTTGTCACACACCAGGATGTCGGATCGGTCGAGCACCCGCCCGAAGTCCGGCTCGTACTCGGCGCCCACCCACTCCCAGGTCCGGCGCATCACCTTCTCCGCGCGCGGGTGACCGTGCCCGAGCAGTGTCCACCGGCTGTCCGCCGCCAGGCCCGGCAGGGCGGCGCGGTAGTGCGGCAGCGCGGAGCGGGTCTCCGGGACGAAGTCGGAGTCCCAGTGGAAGGCGACCGCCACCGTCGGGCGCTCCGGCATGCGGCGCGGCCACTGGTCGTCCAGTCGCGGTATCCCGACGACGACGCTCGGGGTGCGCGGGTAGCGCGCCCGGTTCAGGTCGGCGGCCCGCTGCGTGGGGCACAGGAACAGAGCGACGTTCCCCCGCTGCGGCCCCCCGGCGAACGCCCCGTGCGGTCGCGTGTAGGTCTGACCGATGCCGTGCTCCATCAGGATCGTGGGCCGGGGGGCGACCCGACGGGAGTCCCAGAAGGAGGCGACAAGCACCGGGTGTCCGCGCCGGGTCGGCATCCCGACCGCATGGCCGTCGGGGAGCAGCGCGGCGCGGCTGTGCGCGACGGCGGGGGTGACGTAGAGGGTGCCGCGCTCGTCGGGGCGCAGGGCCTGCCAGACGGGCAGCAGGTGGTCGAGGTAGTGGCGCTCCGACGCGTAGGCATCAAGGCTCACGGAGGTACTCCACTGCCACGGTGAGAATGTCCGCGTCGTCGTGGAGCATGCCGAGTCCTGTATTGCATTTGCTGCACAAGAGCCCACGGATGCGTCCCGATCCGTGGGCGTGATCCACCACGAGGCGCCCCTTGACCGCGTCCGTCTCGCTGATCCCACAGAGCGCGCACCTGTGACCCTGGGCAGCGCTGAGTGCGTCCCGCTCGGCCAACGTCAGCCCGTAGTGATCACGAAGCCGGGCACCCCGCCAGTTGGCCACCGCGCGGTCGGGATTCGCGCGAGCCCATCGTTTGGCTCTCGCGACTGTTCTGGCCCGAAATACCGGGTCCTGCTGCCGGACCCTCTCCCTGACGCGATGGCACGTCTTACAGGCGTACCATCGCGTCCCCGTGCGTGTTCCTCCACGGACGCCGGTGTACCAGTTCTCCGGCGTCCGTGGATGCCCGCAGCTTCTGAAGATCACCTCATCCACGTACCGGGCGCTCATGTGGCGCTACCCGACGGTGATCGCGTTGGTGAGCAGGCCCGCAAGGCCTCGGGGGCGGGTCCTGCGCCTGGCCCGCCCCCGAGGTTCGTCCCGGCATCGTTGACGCGAACACCGGTCCCCTCGCCCGCCTGGGCCCCTTCCCCGGCGGCTGTAGCGGACGAGAAGTCTGTAGGTGGGGTGTTCACTCGATCACCCCGGCTGTGACTACGACGCAGCACTGTGCGTGCCCCGGCCCGGCCGCTTCGCCTGCCAGCGTTCGATCGCCGACCGGCGCCACAGCGGAGTTGGTCCGAACCTGGCTCCCGGTTCCGGGAGCAGCCCCCGGCTGCGGTACGTGTACACGGTGCTCCGTCGCACCCCGAGCAGGTCCGCCACGTCGGCGGAGGTCAGCCACGGGTCGCTCACGCGGGCACCAGCCCGCGCGCCAGCCACGCCGCCGCGTCCTCCGGGGACAGACCACGGAACCCGGCGAGGTCCACCGCCAGGTGGTCGAACGCCTCCCGCTGCTCCGGGATGAGCGCGGCGATGCCCTCCGCCTCGCGTGGATGCCCGGCTGCGACGCGGGTCAGGTCGATCACGGGAACAACCACTTCACACCCCGGTTCACCGCGCGGCGGGACAGCCGCAGCCCCCGCTTGCGAACCACCCGCCGCGCGGTGGCTTTCGGGCCGCGTGACACGGCGCGCAGGTCGTTGCTGAACGACAGCGCCCGGTACAGAGCGGACCGGAGGGTCATCGCTGCACCGGCTCGGGCACGCGGTAGGTGTCGGCGGGAACCCAGCGGTTGTCGATCCGGTAGTAGCAGCCGGACGGGAAGTCGTAGCGGCGCTCCACCCCGAGCCTGGCGGCGGCCTGTCGGCACTCGGCCCTGTCGAGTGCGGTGAGCCCCCACACGATCCCGCCGACGACAATCGTCCCCAGGGCAAGGACCAGGAGTCCCGCCAGCACCCACCCCACAGCGTCCAGGCAGACATCCACGAACCGATCCCAGAGGTCCATGCCCGCAGGGTGGGCTACCGCAGCGACTTAGTCAAGCCCCGCTCGACATTCTCTCCCGCGCGGGCACTGCCGGACAGGCGCACCAGCACCGCCCCCATCTCGGAGCGATCCGCCTCCACCCGGTCCCCGAAGTCAGACACCGACCACAGCGAGACGTGATCCTCCGTCGGCGGCAGGTCCGGCCCGTTGGAGAAGAACTCCGCCGGGGTGCACACCACCACCGGGCAGCGCACCCGGGACAGCAGCGCCAGCGCCGCCCCCTTTTCCATGTGCTCGATCACCTCCACCATCAGCACGAGGTCGTAGCGGCCCAGCACCTCGTCCGACAGCGTCAGTGCATCAGCGACCAGCACGTCGTCGTAGGCGGCACGCAGCCGGTCCGTGACATAGCCGGGCCACGCCTCCACTGCGTCCACCGTCACTGCCGGATCGACGTACTCCCGGAGCAGGCCCGCCGCCTTGCCCCAGCCCGGCCCCACGTCCAGCACCCGCGCCGGTTTCACCTCCCACACGAGGTGCAGGATCGACGGCCACAGCGCCAGGTTAGAGGTTGGCATCGACCAGCCGCTGCAACGCACGCTCGAAGGTCTCGCACTCGGCGACCGGGTCGAGCGCGGCGCTGCGCGCGCGGGACGCTGCCGCCGCCTTCTTGTACGCGGTGGGCTTGTCCAGCCTCCTGATCGCCTCCACCCACGCACCGGGGTCGGCGCGGTCCGCGAAGATACCCGCCGGGCCGAGCGACTCACGCAGGCCCGGCGTCGGGTGGGCGATGGTGGGGATACCCGACGCGGCGGCCTCCACCGCGACCCGGCCCCACGACTCGTAGTCCGACGGCATGAGCAGCACCCGTGTCGCCCCGTACACGTCGCGCATCGCCGGGGTGTTGTCGCGGATCGTCACGTTGCCCGGCAGGGCGGCGGGCACGACCTGCTGGGCGTAGGAGCCGCGCACCCCGAGGAACCGGTGGTCGGGAAGCCGTCGTGCCAGGTCGTAGAACACCTCCGCGCCTTTCGACAGCGACAGGTTCACCAGCGTCAGGCACTCCCCCGGCGTCGTGCGGTAGTCCTCCGCCACCACGGGCGGGCGCACCACCACCGACTCGCCCGCCCACGCCGAGCTGTCCGCGATCCACTCGCTGTTGAACACCGCCAGCACCCCGGGCCGGGGGGTCACGCGGTGGTAGGCGAGCTGCCGGTCGTTGTGGACGATGTGCGCCAGGGGCTTGCGGTTCGCTATGGCCATGCTGCTCGCCGTGCGCGTGAGGTCCAGATGCGTGACGGCGACAGTGCACCAGCGGAACCAGCGGGCCAGTTCGTGGCGGGTGACCCCGCGCGAGTACGTGACCCCCCCGTGGACGTACTCCCGCTCCGGGGTGCGGGACAGCAGCACCCTCACCTCGTGCCCGTTGCGTACGAGGTGACGGAGCAGCGTGTGGATCATCATCTCGGCCCCGGCGTTGTGGTGGGGGGGGGCCATGTGGATGACGGCGAGCACGCGCAGCGGCGGGGTCACGGGCCGGTGTCCCGCGCCACCCGGGGACGACCGGGGACGTGGATCGTCGCGGGCCGGTGCTTCGGGTAGCGGCCGACGAACAGGTCCACCGAGTACACACCGAACCCGCCGGAGGCGACGATCGCCAGCGGGTCGATGAGCGCCACCTGCACGCCCTGGCGGATCATCGACGTGACCCTCGGCGGCAGGGCGCAGTCACCGCCCGCGCTGCCCTTCGCCAGTTCCAGCGCCAGATCGACGCAGGCCAGCACCCCGTCCGACGGCGGCAGGGTGCCGTAGGTGAACGTGACCTGCCAGGTGCCGTCCTCCGTGGCGGGCTTCGACAGGTCTTGGCAGCAACCGAAGCGCAGCAGCGTCCCGTCGTCCTTGCGGAGCCCCACCAGCCAGCGGTTGTCGTGGACCGTGTACCACGCCGGGGGGATCACCTGGCCGTCGATCAGCACCTCCACGACGGAGGTCAGCGGTTCTCCGCCGAGGGTGACCTGTGACAGCCCGACGCAGGAGCACTGCCGCGACAGCGGCATGTTGCACGCGCAACCACCCCAGGAGCGCTGCCAGTCCTGCGCCCAGCCGAGCGCGAAGGCGCCGTCGAGCACGGTCCCGTGGTAGGCGGGTCCGAACGCCGACCCTGCCCAGCGCCCGCACGGCCTGACCGTGTCCTCGCAGGAGCCGGGCCAGCGACCCCCTGTCGCCTCGTACAGCAGGTCGGTGGCAACCGCCAGCAAGTCCTCCAACGGCGCGTCGAGAGAGGCAGTGGGCCGCAGCCTGGCCACGTCGGCGATCTTCGCCCACGGGGAGCACGCCGACTGGCAGGGCGCTGACATGCCCCGATGCTAGCGGACGGAGGCGACAGCGGGAGCCCCTGACCGGACAGTGCCCGGCGTGACCGTCGTGCGACGGCTGGTCCCGGAGGCCGGGTCGGTGTGTCGCGGGCTCGCCTCCGGGACCAGGCAGGTCCGGCCGCTGGCCAGGGTGAGGTCGCAGTGCCGGGGGTGACGGGGCGGGCGGGTCGCCGTCGCGGACCCGGTGATGGTGATGTGTCCGCTCGCACCGACCGAGACGACGGCACCGGCAGACCCGGTGAGGACGATCGTCCCGGTAGCGGTGAACGGGGCGGCAAGCACCGAGCCCGCGAGAACCAGGACGCCGGTCGCACCGATGTGCGCGGCGGCGATCGCCGACCCGGACAGGGTCAGGGTGCCGTGCGCGGACACCCGCGCCCGCGCCGTCGCGGCGCCACCCAAGGTGAGCGAGCCGGTGGCGCTGACCCTGGCCTTCGCCGTGGCGGTCCCCGTGAGCGTCAGGGTCCCGGTGGCACCGGCCGAGACGCTCGTCGTGACGGCACCGCCGAGCGTCACCGAACCCGACGCCGCGCCGGAGGTCGTAGCAGCGACCGCCCCGGCGACGGTGATGCTCCCGGCGGCGACGACCCGCCCGGCTGCCGTCGCCGCCGCGTTGAGAGTGAGCGCGCCGGTGGCTGCGCCGGACGGTGTGACGCTCCCGGAGCCGTCGAGGCTGATCGCGCCGGACGCGGTGACGGCGGCGACAGAGGAGGCCGTACCGGTGAGGAGCAGCGACCCGGACGCGGCGGCGTTCGCCGTGACCGTCACGGCGCCGTCGAAGGTCAGCGAGCCGGTCGCCGAAGCATCGCCCGACGCCGTCACGGTGCCGGTGAGGGTGACGAACCCGGTGGTCTCGCCGGAGTGGAAGGCGAACGCCGTCCCGTCGAAGTCCAGTGAACCCGTGGCGGACACGACGGCCTGGCCGGTGACGGTGCCGGTGAAGGTCAGGGCCCCGGTGACGCCGAGCACGACCCACGACGCAGCGCCGGTCAGGTCGAGGGAACCGGTGGCGGTCACGGTGGCGGAGGCCGATGCGGACCCGGCCAGGGTGAGGGACCCGGTAGCGACACCGGTCCACGTCGCGGCGCCGGTCAGGTCGAGCGACCCCGCCGCGCCGACGCCTGCCGCAGCGGTCGCCGCACCGGACAGGACGACCGCGCCCGTGGCGGCCGGGACGACCCACGCCGCCGCGCCGGTGAGGTCGATGGAGCCGGTCGCGGAGCCTGTCGTGGCCGCGACCGCAGACCCAGCGAGAGTCAGCGACCCGGACGCCGACGTATCGGCGGAGGCGACGACCGACCCGGTCAGGATGATCGAGCCGGTGGCAGTGCCGCTCGCGCTCGCCAACGACGCGCCCGCCACGTCGAGGAACCCTGCGGCGGACAGCGCGGCGCTCGCGGACGCCGACCCGGACACGTCGATGCTGCCGGTGACCAGCGGAACGAGCCAGGCGGCCGAACCGGTGAGGTCCAGTACTCCCGCCACGCCGACCTGCGCGGACGCTGCGGCCGACCCAGCCAGCTCCACCGTGCCGGACCCGCTGGCCGGGGCTGCGGGACTCGCCGATCCTGCCAGAGTGAGCGACCCGGACGCGCTCCCGGGCGCGGCTGCGTCCGCGCTGCCTGCCAGGGTCAGCGACCCGGACGCGGCAGCCGCTGCCTGCGCGCCCGCAGAGCCGCCAATCTCGATGGCCCCGGTGACGGGGGCTACGGCGACAGCCGTCACCCCGACCGTCCACTTGACCGCGAACGCGGTCTCCGACGGGCCACCGGCCGCGCCCACGCCGGTGACGGTGCGGGAGTAGGTCCCGGCAGTGAGGGCGCGGTCGGAGTCGAACACCGCCACGTCAAGGTCGGTGCCCTCGGTGGTGTCCACCGCCTCGCCGCGCAGCACGTCCAGCGGGTCGGACGACGACAGTGCTGGCGGGGCCACCCCGGCGCTGGTGAAGTACACCGCCACCAGCGCCGTGACCAGCCACGCCGTGCCGGTGGTGGTCACGGGCGGGGTCGCGTGTGTGTCGGTGGAGTCCGGCTCGTCGCTCGACGCCGACACGTCAACCGGGCCTGCGTCGGCGTAGGCCACCACCACGCCGCTGAACGGTCCGCCCGCGCTCCACGTCCAGGTGTAGTCGGCGGGTTCGCTCGACGCGGTCCGTGTGTACACGAGGCTGCGGACAAGGTCTGTCAGGTCGCCGAGCAGCGTCCAGCCTGCGGGTGGGGTGACGGTGCTCGACGGCGGGGAGCCGAGGAACGCCAGCATGAAGTCGCCGTCAAGCACTCCGGTGGGCACGTCGAGCGTGAGACTGGTGCTGCTCGACGTCACCGCAGCGGTGGACGCCCCGCGGAACGCCCCGCCTGTCGGTGCGACGAGCGCACCCGCGCCTGCTGACCCGGTGAGGGCCAGGGAGCCGGTTGCGCTGGCTGGGGTGGACTCGACCCCCGTCGCCGACCCAGCCAGGTCGAGGGACCCGGCGGCGGACGGCGACGCGTCGGCGGCAGCCGACCCAGCCACGTCCAGCGAGCCGGTCGCCGACACGGAGGCCTGACCGTCGGCAGCCCCGCCGAGGGCCAGCGACCCGGACGACGTGCCCGGTGCGACCGCCTCTGTGCTCCCTGCGAGCGTCAGCGACCCGGCCACCGCAGGTACAGCCCACGCCGCCGACCCCCCCAGGGCCAGGGCACCGGACGCGGCGGCGGGAGCCTTCGCTGTGCCCGCTCCGCCCAGCGTCAGCGACCCGGACGGTGTCGCCGTCCAACCGGCCGTGCCGGTCAGCGTCACGGAGCCTGTCGGCTTCGCGGTCCACGCCGCCGACCCGGCGAACGCCAGGGAACCTGTCGCCGTGGTGGACGGTGTTGCCGCCCCGCTCAACGTCACCGACCCGGACGGGAGCGGCGTCCACGACGCTGCGGCACTGAACGTCAGCGAACCGGACGCCGACACGGGGGCGGCGGCGCTGGCAGACCCGGCCAGGGCGATCGAGCCGGTCGCCGTGGCCGGGGCGGGCGCCTGCCAGAGGGCGGTGATCCACGCCTTGGCGCCGGACCCCGCCGTCAAACCTGCGGTAATCGCCGACGCAGCGACCCCCGTCTTCGACCAGGACGTCTGCGCTTGCGTGATGTTGGAGGCGCCGCTGCTCCCGGAGGTGCCCAGTGTGTTGCTCGACGTGACGCCGTTGGTCCAGCCGGACGGGTCTGTGTTCGTCACCGCCGCCGACGCGCCCTCCAACCCGAGGAACGCGACCAACGCGCAGTCGGCACCGGGGGTAGTGGGGGTAAGCGACGGTTCGACGGAGGTCGATGACGCCGCGACCTGCACCGGGGTCGTCGGGTCCGCCCCCGTCACCTTCCCGATCACTCCGGCGCGAGCGACCGCAGTCGGATGCGTGACGGTGACCGCCAGCACCCCGGCCGCGTACGCGGCAGTGATCTTCGCGTAAGCCAGGACCGCCCGCACGCCGGAGGCGCCGGAGCCGTTGGTGACATCACAGTTCGGCGGGATGACGAACGCGCCCACCGACCCGCCAGCGCCGGTCGCCGCGAAGGTCACCGCCCCCGCCGCCGGGTCCATCGCGAAATAGACGACCACGTAGTCGCCGACGGCGAAGGCGTCGACGGTGTCCGTCAGGTTGAGAGTGGTGCCGCTGACCTTGCTGTTGCCGACGGTGCCGTTGACGGACAGGACGGGAACGGCCACTCAGTCACCGCCCCGTCACTGGCCCAGAAGGTAACCTACGACGCGGAGTACGAGATCGCGCCCGCCGCGATGGTGATGGACGCCGCCGTCACGCTGGACGCCAGCGCGGCGCCGATGGCGTAGTTGCCCGCGCCGTACGTGGCCGACGACCACTGCCCCACATGGGTGACCGCGACCGTGCCGAGGGTGGAGAACGTGAGCGCCCCCGAGTTGGTCATCGCACCGCCCGATGCGGTGTTCCACGACGTGGCCTGCCGGGCGTAGGAGCCGCTGTTGGCGTTCTCGTTGGCGCCGGTGGTGCTCGGGGACGCGGTGTGCAGCGCCGTGTCGGGGATGACGTTGGTGGAGCCGACGCCCGCGAGCCCGTTGAGGGCCGCATTCGCGCCCGCTGTGCCGAGAAGCGCCATCGGTTAGCCCTCCTTGCTCGGGGTCGCACGAGCCGCGTCGAGAACGGCCTGCGGACTGGAATCCTTCTCGGGCGCCGCGTGCTCGTGAACGAGGTCCGCGAACTCGGCGCGCGGCGTGCCGTCCTGGTTGTGCGTCACCTCCGGCGGGATGTGCACGAACGGCTGGTCCGGATCGTGCAGCGGGTGCCCGTCGGCGGCGTGACGTTCCCCGATGGCGTGGGACACGAGCAGCTCGTGACCGATGTCCACCTCGATGATGTCCGGGCTCACGTCGTAGGTGGTGCCGTCCGGCAGCGTCACCGGGCCGCGAATCCACGGCCCGGTGTAGACGAGGGCCTTCGTGGGGTCGTCGGAGCGCACGTCGAACAGCGGCGTGCCGTCCTCCTTGTCGGCGAGCCTCGTGTAGATGATCGTCATGACGGGCTCCTAGGAGGCGAGGGTCTGGTAGCCGCACACACCGGCGGGCAGGGTGTCATCCAGGAACCACGCGCCCGGCTCCGACACCTCCTGCGGCCAGTCCGCCATCGGCCCGGTGCCGAACTGCGGGTTACGCACCGCCGTGCCGGTGAGCTTCAGGCGCAGCAGGTCGTTGCCGAACGTCTGGTCTGTCACCCGCCAGGTGGTCTTCTCGTAGGCGAAGCGCATGTACAGCGGCACCCCGCCCTCCACCGCCTGCGCGGTGTTGTCCCACGCCTTCGCCCACGTCTCGATCGAACAGCCCTCGTACGGGCCTGCGGACGCGGGGCGAGGCTCGAAGCCGACGGTGCGGCCGTCCTTCACGATGAGCGTGCCGCCGGTCATGACCTCGGCGAGCTCCGCGTCGAGCTGGCACAGCTCGGTGGTGAGCGTCCACTTCTCGATCGTCGGGTCGCCCTCGTAGGAGAAGCACGACGTGTCGCAGCCGTTCTTCACGTTCACCGAGGTGCCAGCGGTCTCCTGCGGGGTGGCGACGAACGACAGCGGCGCCACCGCCTCGTACAGCCCGCTGGCGCCGTAGTCGAACCCGGCCCCGGAGGTGAGCCGGGCGGCGCGGATCGCGCAGATGAACGCGGCGGAGTAGCACGGCTCGGTCATCGGGTGCTCCTTGTGGTCATGCGGTGCGCTCCGGGATGCCGGTGATCGCCACGCCCAGATCGACGTTGATGCCGTAGTGGCGGCAGCGTTCCCACGACGCGGCGACGATCCGCTCGGCGCGGGTCTCCACCGTGTTCTTGCTGCGGTCCAGCACGTCCCACGGGAACCTGCCGACCGCGACGATGCCGCCGACGAACACGTCCGCCACGTCGGTGGCGTACGCCCACGCGTTCCGGCCTGCCGGGTCGGTCTCGCCGCCGCCGGTCACGGTTCCGTTGCCGTCGCGCTCGACAGGCGAGGAGCCGTCGTAGCCGGTGCCGGGGACCACGATGTTGTCGAACTCGTCGTAGATGGTGAGACCTTCACGGCGCAGCCCCGAGTGGCTGGCGAACCACGCGTCCACGGTGCGGTGCGTGGCGTGGATCATGCCCCGCCCGCCGGTCCCGGTGTTGGCGAGGGCCTGCTGCAACGCGCCCAGTGCCGCCAGCGCGGGCACAGCGGTGCCGCCGTTCAGCGCGTTCCCCGGCGGTAGGTCGGCGAGGAACGGGTTCGGCCAGCCTTGCGCGGTGGTGATGTCGCCGCGCCAGAACTCCCGCTCCACCTCGTGCGCCGTGGAGGCGTCGAGCAGACCGGAGGCGCGGGCCTCCAAGTCCTCGCCGTTGGGCAGCGACGAGCAGACGTCCCCCGCCCACGCGTACCACGGGACGACGGAGACGATCTCGTCCAGCCCGGCGACCAGAACCTTTTCCGTCTGGGAGTCGTCGCCACAGGTGACCCCCGCCCCCGCAGTGCCGCAGGCGCGGGTGCGGTAGCCATAGCCGCCGATCCACGGGGGGACCGTCCCGCCGGTGAGTTCGTTCGGCCGCCCCTCCAAGGGCTGCCCGTCCTCCCCGACCAGGACACCCGGCCGGGCGGAGGTGAGCAGGCTGACGCGGGGGGCCTCCGGCAGAGGACCCCTCGCGACAGTTCCGCCGAACACCACCGGCTAGGACGCCGTCGTACCGCAGATCGCGGTGGTGTCCACCGCGTCCGCCACCGAGCCGTCCGCGCACAGCTCCTGCCGCACCCAGACCGAGCCCTTCGCCGGGCCGATGTAGGCGTGGCCCTGGAATGACTCGGAGAACACGCGGGCGTTGTTCTTGGAGTTGAGCACCGAGTCCCGCACCAGGCCCAGGTTCAGCTCCGGCGCTTCGAGCTGGATGTGCGCGCCCGGCACCGACAGGCCCCACTCGGCGTGGGTGGGCAGCTCGGCGACCGGGTCGCCGTCGTCGGCGACCTCCGGAATCTGCCCGGCCCCGGTGGGGGAGTCCACGTAGAACGTGGGCACGATGCCGCGCGAGCGGAACAGCGCCATCAGCCGCTCGACGGAGAAGTCCCAGGAGGTCTCGCCGGGGAACATGGAGCGCAGCACGTCGATCCGGCAGGCCTCGATCAGCCAGTCGGGGCCCAGCCACACCAGCGGGGAGTCGAGCGCCGGGTTACCGGCCTCCATCCGCTGCTGGGCGCGGATCGCCGCCGCCGCCAGGTCGAGCGCGGCGAAGAAGTCCTTGGCCGCGCCAAGCGCACGGGCGCGGGTGTTGAACACCGAGTCGGCCTTGATCGCGTCGAGCAGCAACGTCTCGGTGCGGCGGTCGTGCGCCACGTCCGCCAGCTCCGTCGCCTGCGCGAACAGCTCCGGGTAGGACATCTGGCCGAGGTTGCCGTACTCGATGCAGATGCCGACGGCGCTGATGAGTTCCTCGCGGAACTCGTCGCAGTCGATGTGCCAGCACGGCTTCGTCTCGTCGCCGTCCTGCGCCGCGATGTCCTGCGCGTTGGTCCAGTCGAACACCGCGTCCCCGGCGTTGTTGCCGACCGGGATGTCCGACAGGCTGAACGGGCTGGCGAAGCGAATCCCGGCCCGGGGGGCCTGCATGGAGATGGTGTAGCCGTCGCGCACCGGACGACCGCGCTGGGCGACGGTGAGCCGGTCGTAGTACGGGGTGGTGATGCCGCAGAACCCGCCCGCCGCGACCATCGCCGCCGGGGTCTGGCGCAGGAACTCGCGGGCCCGGTCCCCGACCTCGGTGCGGGCCGCTTCCAGGCGGGCGGCGTTCACGGTGGGGTCGTCGGTGAGAGTCCGGTCCGCCGGGTACTCGCGGACGGCGGAGGCGACGACGACCTTGTCCTCGCTGGTGCCCCGGCCGGGGCCGAGGTTGCGGGCCCGCTCCTTCATGAGTGCGCCGAGAGTCTTGCGGTCGGTGATCTCCGCGCCTTCGCGCACGATGCCGGGGGCACCGGCGGCGGCGACGAGCGAGATCCCGTGCCGGTCCGCGACCGGGGTGGTCCCGGCGGGCTGCATGGCGTTGAGCGCGGAGAGAGAGGCACGGCGGGGCCGGGGAGCGGCGGAGGCGGCGACCGGCTCGGCCGTGGCCTCGGCGGTCGTCTCCGTCGTCTCGGTCGTGGCCTCCGGCTCGGCCGGTGCGTCGCCGGTCTCGGCCTCGGTCTCGTCCGGGGTCTCCTCGGCGGTCTCGGCGGGCGGGTTCACCTCGGCGAGCAGGGCGGCGGCGTCCGCGTCGAGCTGCGCCTGCGCCTCGTCGCGACGGGAGGTCTCCGCCGTCACCGCCACGATGCCGTCGCGCAAGGTCCGCATCTGCGCGACGGTGTCCGCGCTGCGCGGCTCCGCGTTCGCCGCGTCCATCTGCGCGCGCAGCGCCGCGTCCAGCTCGGACAGCTCGTCGGCGGACAGGGCGGCGAGAGCGTCGTTCAGCTCGGTCTCGGCGGCGGTCCGCTCGTCGTCGGTGGTGGCTGCGGCGAGGCGGTTCAGCAGGGCGAGGATCGCGTCCATAGGTGTGCCTTCCGGGCGTGACGGGTCGGGTTATACCTGACCTGCTCACCCGGGCGGCTCCCTGTCCGGCCCGCGATGGCGGTGCGTGTTCGACGCCACCATAGCGCACCGGATGGCGCGCGCAAGCGGGCGTCAGATTTCGGTGACGGCGATGCTGGACGTGATGTCGGTGTCCATGTCGATGACGGTGGTGCCGTCGATGCCGGAGACGCAGCGGGCCACGAGGTACCACTTGTAGTCGCCTTCGGGCAGGCCGCTGCCCTCGTAGGCGAGGTACGAGCCGCCCTGGCCTCCCGCCCCCGCCGTGGGTGAGGTGGAGTCGCCGGACCCGGTCCACGAGGTGAGCATCTCCGGGTTGGAGCCGTCGTCGTCGGTGCGCTTGATCCCCATGCGGAACGAGCCTGCGGTGTTCTCCGCCTTCGGCCACGACGCGGCGATCTGCAACACCCGACCGCCGTCGGGGACGTGCGCGCTGGCGCCGATGACGTTCGTGTAGGAGGTGGTGGCGTTGCTGTACGAGGTGTCGCGGGACCCGAACCCGATGAGGCCCTTCGGGGCGAGCCGCTTCCAGGTGGTGCCGTTCCACTTCCACACGAGGTCGGTGTCGGTCTCGTCCAGCAGCACTCTCACCCCGGCGGCGGGGACGATCCCCGGCCGTTCGGCGGAGGTCGCCACGATCATGCCGGGCACGAACAGCCCGGAGGCGGACACGCTGGCGGTGTTGCCGTCGTCCGGGTCGAGCACCAGGGACGAGAGGTACGGGTCCCCGACCGCACCCGAGCCGGTGACCGCCACCGCATCGGTAGAGCCGAGCAGGCAAGCGCACTCGTCGTTGTTGATCGCGGTGCCGCAGGCGCAGCGGGCCATCAGGCCCGCCGGTTGAGGGCGAAGGCGGCGAGGTCACGGCGGATCGAGTCGGCGACGTTCGCCTTCGGCGGGCCGGGCGGCAGCGACGCCACCACCGTGTCGGCGGCCAGCGGCAGCAGCTCCCGCAGCGGCGCGAGGTCCGCGACCTGCCGGGCCAGCGCCTCGTACTGCCGCACCAGGAACGGGACGATCGCGGGGTGCAGGCCCGTGCCACCTGATGCGACCAGGGGTCGCGCCGCGAAGCCGGGCGTCGGGACGACGTGCAGTGCCGCCATCCGCGACACTCCCCCGACCGGCTGCCAGTGCGGAGACACCTGGGCGCACGCAGCGATCTCCCACAGGTGGTCCTCGCTCAGACCGGGGCGCAGCATCCCGGCGTACCACGTGTAGCCGTCGCCGTGCCCAAGGGTGACGAGCCCGGCGACGGTGGCGGTGTTGTCGTAGGACGCGCGCACCGCCGCGATGGACAGGCTCGGGTTGGCGACGTGCGCCGAGCCCTGGAAGGTGAGCGGACCGGCCATCACCTTCGACCCGTCGTCCAGGGTGACGGGGGTCAGCAGGAACTCGGAGAAGTCCGGGTCCACGGGCGCGGTCTGGCAGCGGTCTGGGAGCCCCCGATGGCACTCCTCCATCGGGTAGGCGCCGTAGAACGACCCGTCCGCGCAGAGGGTGAGCGGCGTTGGGCCCGTGACGCCGTCCGGGCGCCGGAACGCCGCCGCCGGGTAGGTGGGCAGCGCCAGCGCGGCGGTCAATGCGCGCACCGTCTGCGCGGAGGCGACAATCACCACCTCCTCGCACTCGCAGTCCGGGACGGGGCGCTCCACCGCAGGCGGAGCAGCGGTGGCGGTCACGGTGGGGAAGCCGTCGAGCGACACCCGCGCCTGGGAGAAGGCGCCGAGGCCGCACATGGTGGCGCCGCCGATCGCGATGCGCGGTGCGCGCATCCTCGCCCGCACGCACCACTCCGGGTTCTCCGGGTCCCACTCGGTGCATTCGTCCACCGTGGGCTCCTCGTACGAATAGTCCACGCTGACTGCGTTGGCGCCGTTGCTCATGCCATCGAGCGCGGCCTTCGTCTCCTCCACGGTGTTGTCGAACGAGCCGGTGCCGAGCACCGCGCGGACACCGTCGGCCACGTCCTCGATGTGGAACTCGTCCAGCCGCCCCACCAGCGCGAGTTCGCCTTCTCCGTGCGCGGAGGACACCTCCCACCACAGCGGCATCGGGAACTCGCGGCGCGGCACCGCCTGGTCGAACAGCCGGTTGAACTCCGGGTCCTCGTCGGTCTCCGCGCCGAGCAGCATCAGTACCGCGTAGAACGGGGTGCGGTCCTCACCGGGTGCGGGTGCGATGGCGGCGACGAGAGCGGTCGCGTCGTTGAGGCTGGCGAGTCCGCGGGTGGCGCCGTCGGGGCGGCGGACGCTGAACGTGCCGTCGGTGTTGCGTCGGACGCGCAGCGCCCTGGTCGGTGTCGTCACGGCACGTCCTCCGGTGGTGTGGTGAGGTCAGGATGCCACCGCCGCGTCGGCTGCTGCACGACCCGGCCCATCATCGTCTTCCGGGTGGCGGCGTGACGGTCGCGCTCCGCCTTCACCCGGGCGATCTTCGCCGGGTCGATCTGCCCGACACCGAAGATCATGCCTTCCGGGTCGGCGCGGTAGTCCCACACGCCACCGATGACCTCGGACCCGTCCTCGTTGACGACGACTTCCAGCGCAAGTCCCAGCGGGTGCAGGAAGCAGCGGTTGACCTCCTGCAAGAAGCCCTCCGAGCGGAACTCGGCCGCCGGGATGTAGCGCGCGCCGTCGGTCATGCCGCATCCTCCGCGTCGTCTTGGTACGCCAGCAGCCGGGAGAAGGAGCACGAGCACGCAGCGTGATCGCCCGGTCGCAGATAGGGGATACCCAGCCAGTCGGCGTCCGGCGGGGTCGCCAGCATCTCGTCGTCCCAGAACTGGAACTCCGCCCCGTCCAGTGCCTCGTGCGGTTCGAACGGGCGGGCCGGGTCGCCGTGCTCCCACACCCAGCCCGAGGTCACCACACCGGACGCGGCGAAGACCGCCATGACATCCGGGCCGTTCGCCACCCCCGCGACTGGCTGGCCGTCGGTGTCCACCACCCCGCCCGCCGAGGTGACGGTCGGGTTCGCGCCCCCGGCGGTGGCGAGGGCGGAGCGCACCAGCGCGGTCGGGACGCGGATCGTCGGGTCGTGCTCCCCCAGCGGCGGGGCGGACGGGTGCGGGTCGTAGAGCCGCTCCCGTGCCAGCGTGAGCAGCCCGGCTGTGAGCAGGCCTGCGGCAGCGGCGCGGCGCTCCGCCGACTGCTCCACCAGCCGGTCCTGCTCCGCCACCGACATGCCGGTCACCCCGGCGGCGATCCGCAGCGCCCGGCGGTACGCGTCGGTGGTCCAGGTGACGAACTTGTCGGACAGGCCGTTGAACGCGCCCGCCAGCAGTTCGTTGTCGGTCATGCCGAGGTTCCCGCCGACGAACTCCTCGCCCAGCGCCGCGACGATGGCGTCGGGCGGCGGGAACTCCATCGTCGCCGCGACGGAGCGGGGCATGGAGTTGCGTGCCCGGGTCCCGGCGCGGCTCAGTGCGGCGGTGAGGGCGTCGTCGCAGCCGATGAGGCAGCGGACCAGCACCTCCCGGTCCAACGCCGCGAGTCTCCGGCCTGCCGCCGCGAGACGCTCGACGCGCGTCATCGACGCCACCACCGGGGCGGCGTTGCCACCGGCGGGGACCTGCGCCACGTCCTCCGCCGTGTTCGACGCCGGGTCTACCTTCGACTTCGACAGGCGCAGCCATTCCAGGCGCCGCAGAATCTCGTCGTCGTCCGGCATGTCCGCCTCGCTGTAGCCGAGGTCCCGGAGACGGCGCTTCATGGAGATGAGGAACTCGTCATACGCCTGCTTGCTGTTCTCCATCTGGTCCGGCACCGCGACCAGGCCGGACGGGTCGTGCCAGATCACCAGCCGCGACACCAGTTCCGCCGGAAGCCCGGCGAGTCGCCAGGCGGGGCGGAACAGCCCGGAGGTGAGGGAGGCGCACAGCAGCTCCACGTCGGGCTTCGCGTGCTGGTCGAACACGTTCTGCGTGATCTGCGCCGCGCTCCAATGGTTCGTGGTGCCCAGCCCCTCCACCATCTCCGGGGGCAGCGGCAGCCCCTCCACGATCGCGCCCTTCGACTCGGCGCGCAGTTCCGCCGCGACCTTGTCCATGGGGCGGTTCGCTTCGACCAGCCCCGCCACGGCGGACGGGATCAGCTCCGAGGGCATCGTGATCACGGTCTTGGCGACCGCCCCCGGCGCCCCCTCGTCGGTAACCGGGTCCAGGTACGCGCCGTCCAGCTCCTCCAGCGTCGGCGACTCGTCCGGGCGGGTCGGGTCCGGCGCGGGCTTCAGCGCCTCCTGTGGGAAGAACTGCACCCCGGCCGACATGCGTGAGCGCATCTGCGAACGCACCATCCGGGTGGACACGTTCAGCGTGTCGCAGGATTCCAGAATCCCGCGCATCGGCGCGTCCGGCTCCCAGGAGCGACGCGGGTGGGGCCGCCACACCCGCAGTGCGAACGTGCCCGGCGGCAGCAGCTCCCACCGGCCGGTCGGGCCCAGCCTGCTGTACCGGGGGCCGGTCTCGTCGGCGGGGGCCTGGCGCAGTTCCTCCACCGAGAGGACAGTCCACTCCTCGTCGGCGGTGGTGAGGTCGTTCTGCTCCAACGGGTAGCCGACAAGGTTGCACTCCCCGGCGATCTGCAGGTTGAGGTCCAGGTCGTGCAGGATCGCCGCCTGCCCGCCCTGGGTTGCTTGCAGCCGGTCCAGCTCATCGACGGCGACTCGGGCCTGCGCGACGGTGAGCGCGTTGGGCCGCCCCGGGTTGCCCTGGTCGTCGGGCTCGACAGGCCTGGTGGCTTCGGTCATCACCTCGGTGGGGCGCTCCTCCTCGTCGGAGACGACGTAGCCGACGTAGAGCCGCACCCGCGCCACGAGGTCCGCGTGGAGGTTGAGGCCTTTCTTCACCAGCCAGACGAGGTCGTAGTAGTCGTACGCGTCGGACTGCCACTCCTTCGGCTTGCGGACGGTGACCGCGTCGGTGCCGGTGGCCGCTGCCCGGGGGGTCTTGTAGGGGACGGCTGCGGCGACGACGGGCTCAGGCTTGCGGCGGGTGAAAGGCCAGGCCACCGCTACGCCTCCGTGGTGTGTCGGGCGGGTTCACCCGAAGGGTAGTGCCTCGGGGGTCACTTGTGGGTAGCGCGTCCCGTCACCCACGGTTCAGCCGTTCCTCCATGCCGGTGAGCAGCCCGGCCACGGCGGACACCGCGAGCGCCAGGGATGCGGCCCGCCATGCCCGGGGTGCGACCTTGCGCGCGGCGACGATCCCGAGCCCCACGTACGTCGAGGCGCACCACGCGCATTCCAGTACCTGCCCCCACGGCGGGTGCTGCGCCAGCGTCTTCTCCGCGCGGTCGCGGAGCCCGGCGAGGGGCGGGAAGTCGCGGGAGTCGTCCAGCGCCACCCGGGTCAGGCGGTAACCGGCGAGCAGGTCGCAGAGAAGGTCACGCATCGGCTCGGATCGACTCCATAACCCGCCGCGCTCGCCGCGTACCCGCCTTGCGCTGCTGCCAGCGGGTCGGTCGCCCAGCCGACGCAGCGACGGCGTCGCGCACCATCTTGCGATGCGCGGCTCGCGCTGTCAGGCCCCGGCGAGCGAACCGGCACTGCTCGGACTCTGCCTGCCACGGACGGTGCGGTCGGCGCAGCAGTCGCAGATCACGGGCCATCTGGCGCAGCCAGACCGCGCGTCCGACGTACCGGCTTCCGTTGTCGGCCCGGGGACTGGCCTGCCGCCCCGTGATCAGGCCCCGCACGTTGTACCCGCAAGGCCACCAGCGATGCGTCCACCAGCCGATCCGGTACGGAGCCATCGAGCCGTGGACCTTCATGTCGCTACCCCTTCTGCCGCGAGCGCACCGGGAGTCGTCATCGCGTGGCCCCGCCCTTGACGCCCTGACCGCCCACGTCCAGCCCTGACGCGACAGGCGTGCGGCGCGGCCAGAAGCGCGCCAGCCACACCGCCGCCAGCAGCGGCCACGCCGGGACGAGCAGCATCTTCGCCGCCGTCCGTGCCCGCTCGCCCGGTGCCTCGGTGAGGATCAGCAGCACCCCGCCGACGGTCAGCCACCAGCCCCAGATCACGCGTCCACCCGCTCCGGCACGCTCATCGTCGCGAGCGCCGCCGGGACCCCGCCGGAGCAGCCGCAGCCGCGCTCCACCTTCCACTCACCTTCGGGGGTGAGCAGCGTCCACGGCCGGGACCGTGCCGGTGCTTGCGGGCTCCGGCCGGTGTCGATGGAGGTCACGTCGGACGCGTAGCGCAGCACCGCCGTCTTGCCGTCGGCGCCGTACGCCTCCACCCGGTCCGGCCAGATGAACACCCGCAGGTTGCCGTGGGCCTTGCCGTCGGCGGTGCGAAGAACGGCGGGCTTCACGTCCGCGAGCAGCGTCACGACGTCTCTCGCAGGAGCCATCCGGGTTCCCTTGCCAGCACCTCGGCCAAGTCCGCCAGGTTCGTGTTCTCGGGTACAGGCACGTTCAGGTAGTCGTGCTGCTCGGTCAGCACGGCCCCCGACTCGCTGACCGCAGTAAGTGTGACCGGCACGGCGATCACCCGGCGTCCGCCGGTTGCCGCAGGGCCCATGCCGGGACTGTACCGCCTCACCCCAGCCCCCGGCCACGGACTGTCGGGGTCTTCCCCACCCGGCGGGCGCTCCTGTGCACCACCGCCGGACCGCCCCGGGTGTAGAACGCCAGCAGCAGCGCGTCCGCGTCGTCCGGCGAGCGGCCGATCCGCTTCCGCGTGTCGTCCTTGTCCTCCACCTTCACCCGGCCCGACGAGTCGATGCCGTACTTCGGGGCGGTGAGCTGCGCGATCGTCGCGTCGTCCACCGCCGAGAGGTCCCAGCCGCCGCTCTCGGTCAGCTCGCGGCCGATCTCCCACCAGATCTGGTCGCGCAGCTTGGGGAACATCTGCGGCCGGGTCGAGGAGCGGCCGACGTTCACCGCCTCCACCCGGGCCTGGTGCTTGCCTTCCCGCCGCAGTTCTTCCAGGCGGTCGGCGACGCCCTGGCCGATGCCGATGCTGTCCACCTTGACCGCCGTGGCGCCGGTCTCGGTGATCGCCGCCATCACCTTGCCGACGACCAGCATGGTGTCGGTGCCGTGGTCCTTCCACACCCGGCCCGCGACCGGGCCCCGGCGTTCCCGGATCACCGTCTCGTCGCCGCCGCCGCCCACGTCCACGCCGAGTTCCACCGGGTTGCCGGGCTCCATCGGGGTGCGCTGGCATTCCAGGGCCTTCGACAGCCGGACGACGGTGTCCTCGGCGTTGTCGGGGAACATCCCGAGCACCTTGCTCTGGTACAGCGGGCTGTTCTCGCCCCACTCGGTGCGCTTCTCCTCCACCCACTCGGCTGCGACGAGCACCTTCCGCAGATGGTCGGGGACCTCCTCGCCGGTCAGGTTCGGGGTGTCGAACGCCGACAGGCCGATGACGTGCCAGCCGGAGTCGGGCTTGCACACCTCCGCGAAGTGGCTCCCCGGGTCGTCGGGGTTGCCGATGGCGAGAATCCGGCAGTTGTCCGGGTGGTTGGAGGTGAGGGAGTCGGCGGCGTCCCAAAGGTCTTTCGGCACCCCGCAGGCCTCGTCCACGACGACGAGGACGTGCAGCGCGTGGATGCCCTGGAAGGCGGCGGGGTCGGTGTCGGCGGGCTTGCGGCCGAACGCGACCATCTCCTCGCCCAGCCACCACTCCGTCTGGTTGACCCGGCCGGGCAGCCCGCCCTTGCGGTGCATCTGCCCGATGTAGCGCCACAGGATCGCCCGGACCTGGTCGAACGTCGGGGCGGTCGAGACGACGAACGCCGAACCGGGCGGGTGGGCGTCGAGCCACCAGCCGGTGATGCGGCTGGCCACGTGCGAGTTGTGCGTCGGCACCATCTGCTCGCCCGCGAGGTAGAGGTGACTCGGCGAGTCCACCGCCACGCAGCGGGTCGGCACGACGGGGCAGGGCTCGACGGAGACGACGGTCCTGATCGTTGGCCGCGAGGAGAGCCCTGGGCGCATCCCTGCTGGGCGCCGGGACGTGCGGAACACTGGGAGGTTCGGGGTGAACCACAGCCGGTACACCTCGCCGACGTCACGGCCGTTCAGCATCGCTCGCTTGCGGCCTCGGTGTGCTTTCCACCCCAGGCTGACCACGAGGGCAGCGACACCGCCCGCGAGTCGTTCGTTCATGAGGTCGATGCCCACCGAGCGCCCGCCCGAGAGGAAGCCGTCCGTGTCCATGATCCCTTGGAGAACCGCGAGACGGGTGCCCTGATCGGCACGCAGCACCGCATCCGGAACGTGCTTGTTGTTCAGCACGCCCATCTCCCGAAGTCCCGCCCCTAGCCCTAGGAGCCCGTAGCCTGCGCAGTTCGGGCGGCGCTGGCTCGGCCTGGCACGG
>Ga0070685_10000099_pt1 | contig 54309 bp, 75 predicted proteins | sample KBSS13LmetaG_FD_65651 | JGI IMG/M metagenome (GOLD analysis project Ga0070685, IMG submission 65651) | Switchgrass rhizosphere microbial communities from Kellogg Biological Station, Michigan, USA - KBS S1-3L metaG | ecosystem: Host-associated > Plants > Roots > Rhizosphere ...
TCTTTGCCTCCTCCGCCAGGGCGGCGCGAGGTTTGTATTTCACTTTTGGCGGGAGCGGCACAGCCGGCGTGCGAGTCGCCGGCCGTGCGCAACCGAAAAGCAAAGCGAGGCTAATCAGCGCCAGCTTTTTTATCATCATCTTCCCCGGGTTCAACTTTGATCGTACGGACTTTGGCATGATTCTTACCTTTTTTGAGGAGCAGTTCTTGATCCCCGAAACGGTAACGCTCGATATCATTTTCAGCCATGAGCTCGAGCATTTTTTGTTCAACCTTTCCGAGATCCTCAGCGAGCTTAGCCTTTCGGTCGCGGATATCGATGAACTTATAGCCAAGGGTTTCGAGCGGTTTGATTTTGGGCAGGCTCACTCCCGGTGCATTTCCGAGATCAAGATCCTGTAGCTGCGGACGTGCTGACATTGTGACTATCCTTTCTGTTTTGAGGTTTATTGGTTGAAGTGACTGCAGAGAAATTATCGGCGTCGATCCGGAGGCACAAAGGGCAAGCCAACGAAGGAAAAGATTTCCGCTTCGCTGTGGACGGGATGATCGATGCACATGCGTTTGTTGACGAAGCCAGCGCCATACGCCTCGAGGTTCCAGCCTTTCTGTTTGGCCAGGGTCGCAATCTTGATATTCAGCATCTTTGGGCCAGTCCTGATAAACAGGGTCATGAACCAGTGAGCCTCAGTGGTAAAAAAGAAATCGACCGGGATCCCGCTATTGGTGTGCACAGCCAGCTTGTTTTTCTCTCCCCACATTTCGCTTCCGGACGAATTACGCCGCTTGCTAAGAGTGCTCCACTGGATCATTCGATCGAGCTCCTTGGCGGTATGATCAACGGCGGTTTTCTTGTCGCCAAACAGATCATCATCGCGCAACTCGATCTTTGGGATGATCACAAACTCGATATCGGAAACGAATCGCAAGCCGCGGCGCAGCGAGCCAGCAACCTTGAGGCGCACGGCGTGAGGCTGCAGTGAGTTGTAGAGCTCACGCGCCACCTCGAGCGCTTTCTCGCGGGGAAACTTGCCTTTGCTCATGACTCAGTGCTTTCCGGCAGCGCCTTGAAGCCTCCGCCTTTCATCGCCTCAAACAAAGTCTGTTTGCCGTCCCAAGCGTAGGGGAGGAAAACCTGCAGCGCCTCCGCCTGATTCATCTCCACCATCGACACTTGCACGTCGATCCAGTCCTGTACCAGTTTCCAAGCTGTTCGCTCCGCCTGCTCAAAGAGCCCTTGCTTGGCCGTCTCTCGAGGCTGCCGATGCGTCGCGCAGTAGTGCCGCCAGAGCGCCTCATAACAGGCGTGCACATTGGCCGGGAGCCGAATCGGAACGGATCTATTTCCGTTTGGAATGTTGAAGATGATGGAAGTGATCGAGGCGTTTGGACCGTAGGTTTTAGTTATGTGCGTCGCGCCAATGGCCGCGAGCTTCCACTCGATCCGGCTGATGGTTGTCTCCTTGGCGATCCCTGAGGTGTAATTTTTGATGTTCACAGCGGGAAAGGCAAAGTTTTGCAGGTGAAACCGCACGCGCCTTTGTGCCCTCCGCCTCCGTATTTCTTTGCGATGGTCGTAAGATCCAAATCGGTTTGGTGTTTGGCGTGATAGAGGCTCACCAACCATTGGCTGCCCATCCAGCAAAAGCCCATGAGCGCGTCATGGCCAGTCGCCTCAATGTCGCGACTCGCGAAAAACATCGAATTGAAGCGCGCAGAATTGATGCAAAGGAAATTGAGCTCTTCCCATTTCATCAGAAAGCTCCTGGCCCTGCAGGTGTCAGCATCGGATTGCTGCGCATAGCGCTGCGCGATGCCTCCGCCAAAGAGCATCGATTTGAGCAGCTTCTCATCGTTGGCGAACAGCGCGTGATACGTGCTGGGCCCAATCTCCCCGCACTTGAGCGCATACTGGAAAGTTTCGGCCGCGGGATTGCGCTTATCCCAAATGTCGTACTCGCCGGCCAGTTGCACAGCCAGGGGCTCTTTTACCGTCCGGTCAATAAACTCCTGCTTTTTGGGCAGTCCTCCGCCCATGTTCCTCAGGTTGTAATTGTGAAACCATTGCCAAACCAATCGGCACGCGGCAACTCCGTCGATCCGATAGCCAGCAATGTGCGCAGGGTGCGAGAGGATCGAGGTGGCATGATGATCGATCCAAATGTACTTGCTGAAATCGACGCGATCGAGCGGCTGAATTTTTGGGTTATGCTCTTTGCCTGCCCATCCATCCTTAAAGATCCAGCCAAACGGCCGATCTAGCGGGAGATCCATCACATAGATCAAGTCTGAGGAGATCAGGATCGAATCATGATTCAGCGGCCCGTTGGGAAAGTCCCATCCGATAAACTCAACCTCAGGCGGAGGCGAGCCAGGGCTATAGCGATCGATGAGCAGAAAATGCCGTGCGATCTCGCGGCAGAAAATGCCGTCAGCGTCTGCGGAGTGGTGAATTACGGTGATCTTCATTAGGTTGGAGTGATTGCTCGAGGCGCACAATGATTTCGTTTGGGCGGCTTCGATAGTTTTTGGTTGCCTCTTTTTTAATCTTCTCGGAAAGGATGCGAGGTATTCTCACCTGTTTCCAAGGTGGACATTTGAAAGGGTAGGTTCGCCTGCTCATTGCGAGTTTTTAGGCGCAGAAATCGAGCGACTTGGATTAAACTTTGGCCCATGCGCCCTGAGAATAAGATTGGTCAATGCAGCGAGACTGATCGGCCAAGGTGTCATTTTCTGGATAGCTTTGAGAATGATCACGGCATCCTTTTCGAGTCTCACCGTGGTTTTATTGGTTGCCATGCGGCACAGTGAAGCATGATGCTTACACAATGACAACAGAAAAAATATGATCCTCTATGGATTAAGTTGGCCAGAAAATTACACCCGTTTGAACGCGGAAATCGACATGATCCGCGCTGGCGGCAAGATTGAGCGCGGCGGCAAGAGCTACGGCGAGGGGCTCTTTCATCATTACCGGTGCATGTTCAATCTGCTCTGGCCAGAGGATGATCATCACCGTTGGAGTGATCTCTGTCTCAAGCGCAAGACTGAGCATGAGATCGTAATCATGATGGGCAGCGGCGACTCCAATAAAACTTACATCAGTTCGAAATACGTCCTCTGCAATTGGTGGGTTTTGCCGTTCAATACCCTCTGGATCATTTCGAGCACAGAGTTGCGCGGCGCTGAGCTCCGGAATTGGGGCGCAATCAAAGGGCTCTTTAACCGTGCTCGAGAGCGGTTCCCCTGGCTGCCTGGAGTAGTCCTCGAGTCAAAGACGTGCATAACTCCGGACGTCATCTCAGAGGGCGGCGTCGCTGGGCGGCTTCTCACCAAGGGGATCATCTTTGTTCCCTGCAAAAAGGGCGGCCAATGGGTGGGCATGGGCGCGTACGCCGGAGTGAAGCCTCCCAAGGGCGGCCGCCTGGGCCATTTCGGGGATGAAGTCAGCTTCATGCATCCCAATTTCCTCAATGCTTACGCGAATTGGTACGGGAAAAACTTTGAGGCGATTTTGGACGGCAACCCCACTGACCTTGACGATCCGTTGTGCACGGCCGCAAAACCGATCGGCGGCTGGGAGGCGTGGAAAGACAACGGCAAAACGCAGGAATGGTTAAGCACATTTTACAATGCTTGGGTGATCGCTTTGGACGGCCGCGACTCGCCCAACATGGATCAACCCAAGAACCTGCCGCCTCGTTACCCGTATCTCATTCACTGGAAAAAACATCAAGCAGTCCTCGCGTTGCATGGTCCAGACCATCCCCTCTACTGGCAGCAATGCGTAGGCAAGCCGCTCCCTGGCACAGAAAAATTCAGAATCATTCCCCACTCGCTGCCAGAGACAAGCGGCGCGTACGATCAGGTAGTTTGGGAGGGATCGGACATAACCGATATTGTCTCGCTGGATGCTGCTTACGGCGGCGAGGGCGGCGATCGCTGTATTCTCACGCACTTGCGTTTCGGTCGCGATATCGAGGGGCGTGACGTGATCGAGGTGAAAGCTCAGCCAACCGTCCCCGTCGCAGTTCAGACCGGAGGCGATCGAGTTGAAAAGCAGATCGCCAAATTCTGTAGATCCTATTGCGAGGGTTACAAGATCCCTCCCTCGAGCTTCTACTTCGACGGCCGGTCAACCCTGGCAGTCACCTTTGCTCAGGTGTGGTCTGCGGAAGTCAATGTGGTGGACTTCGGAGGGCCAGCAACCAAGCGGCCGGTTTCGCAGGATGAATTTGTTATCGATAAGGACACAGGCGAAAAGCGGCTCAAACGCTGCGATGAGCATTACTCCAAATTCGTTACGGAGCTTTGGTTTTCCATCTACTACCTGATGATCGGCCGGCAGATTCGCAACCTGCCAAAGGATTGCGCGACGGAGCTCCGGAGGCGGATCTGGCGTTTGGTTTCTAAGAGCCGAATTGAGGCAGAGACAAAGAAGGAAATGAAAGAGCGCCTCACGGAGAGCCCTGATATGGCCGATTCGCTGGTGACAGGTGTTGAGGGTGCGCGGCGGCAAGGTTTCCTGATCGCAATCCTCAAAGATGTAACGGCGCAAAAGCAGGAGGATGACGATTGGCTCGAACAAGAACTTGCTAAGCATCGGGAATTTATGCAAAAGACTGAGCTCAAGTCGCGAACATGAAACCGCTCCCGCTCCCCAACTCAGTCCTCCCGGCAAAGCTTTACGTGATTCTGGATGGCTCCGGTAAAGTGGTGGATGAGGTAACCGCGAGCAACTCCTGGCAGGCGCTGCAGACAGCCAGTGAGCGCGCCAAGGATCCAACCAAGTGCCGCACCGCAATCCTCAAACCCAAGCCCTAAAATGAAACTTATCCCACTCACCCAAGGTGAATGCGCCATTGTCGATGATTGCGACTTCGAACAGCTAAACCGATGGAAGTGGTCCTGTATGTTTTGCGGTGGGCGGAGGTACGCTTACCGCGGAACTCGTAACCGGAGAGCCGGGACACAGACAACGATCCTTATGCATCGCCAGATTCTGAATGCCCCCGATGGCGTCGAAGTTGATCACGTACACGGCGCGGGTCTGAATAATCGAAGAGGCAATTTGAGATTCGCTTCACACCAGCAAAATCTTTTCAATTCCAAGATCCGGACAACAAACAAATCAGGTTATTGCGGTGTGACGTTTGATAAGGATAGAGGAAAATGGTTTGCCTCAATCAGGATAAATGGAAAAACCAAAGGCTTAGGGAGATTTGAAACCCCTAAAGAGGCTGCCCTGGAATGGAATCGGGTTGCGCTTGAGAGCCGCGGGGAATTTGCGAGGCTGAATGTAATATGAGTGACTTTTCAAGAAGCGCGTTTCCGCCAGGAGGTTTCCAATTCTACCAGCCTGAGACGGGTTGGCGCGCTCCGACTCCGATCGCGAGCACATTTACGCAGACTGTAGAGCTCATTATCAAGCATCGGCTCAAAAATCCCGCGATCGTCGCGCAGCACGGGCTCTCCCTGGATCCGGTTGCAGTGGGCAACGAGCTCGAGGCTTACAATCTCCAGCGCCTGGGGCTGAAATTACCTCCGGCGAGCCCATCGGCCGGACAAGTTGTCGTTCCCCTGGCAACCTCTTGCTGCGGTCACTGATTTATGAATGATACTTTTAGCCGCAATTCTTTCCCCCCGGGAGGGTTTCAGTTCTACCAGAGCCAGAGCAAATGGAGTGCGCCCAATCCCAAGGGCAATACTTTCGATCGGCAGGTGGCAGAGATTATCGAGCATCGGAAAAGAAATCCCGCGATGCTGATTCAGCACAAACTGTCCATTGATCCGGCCGTAGTGGGCAACGAGCTCGAGAGCTTCAACCGTGCGCGCCTGGGCATACCGGCGATCCGGCCGGCGCTTGAGCAGATCCCGCCTCCGGAAAGCTCCCCGCTCCTTTCGGTACCGGTACGCGACGCAATTTCAGCCGTGAAAAAGATTGCGGCTGGAGCGGCGCTGCTCATGGAATGGGAAGAGAGCGGCTTGCCTCCGGAGCCTGCTCCGGTTTCAGAAGCCAGGGCGGCAGTCTGCGCCGTCTGCCCCAAGAACGAAAAAGGCAAGAGTCTCACGGAGCTCTTCACGGTCCCGGCCGCAAACCGGATTCAAGAGAAGCTGAAGCGCTTGCATGAAATGGATCTCAAAACCTCTAAGGATGCTGAGCTAAACGTCTGCCAAGCCTGCCTTTGTCCCCTCAAGCTCAAGGTGCATACCCCTATGAGCCTGATCCAGAAACGCCTCAAACCGGAACAGCGCGCAGAGCTCGATCCCAAATGCTGGATCCTGGCGTGATCCATGTTGTTTATATCGCGGTTTCTGGCGGCCCTCTCACTCACGATTACTGCGCTCGCTTCGTTGGGAGTTACCTCGCCAATCCTCCCGGCGCGACTAACCGCGTAATTGTGGTCTGCAACGGCGGCGCGCTCCCGGTCGAAACGCAGATGCTTTTCCTCCCGCTCAATGCCACCTTTCTCCTCCGCAAAAACGATCCGTCCTGGGATATCGGCGGTTATATGGATGCGGCGCTTCAGTTTCAGGGAAAGTTTCTCTTTTGCTGCGGCGAGACGGTTTACTTCCATCGCGAGGGCTGGCTTGCTAGGATGGCTGAGGCTTGGGAGAAATACGGCAACGGTATGTATGGCTCTTTCTCGAGCAACCTTGTCCGGACGCACCTCAACACAACAGCGTTTGCCTGCGATTCCGCCTCGCTGCTCAGTTACCCGCGGCCGATGAGTCGCGCCGATCGCTACAATTTCGAGCACGGCTCAGATGCGCTCTGGCTCCGACTTCATAAGCACGGCAAACCGGTTAAGCTGGTGACGTGGAACGGAGTTTGGGAGCCGGTTCACTGGCGTTTGCCCATGGATATCATGTGGCGCGGCAATCAGAGCAACTGCCTGAGCTTCTGCTCGCATACCGATCGCTATCGCGCAGCCACTCCGACAATTCAACGTCAATGGTCTGCCTGGGCAGATGGTCCTTACCGCTTATGAGAATCGCAGTCGTTTACATTTTCCCCGTTTTCGATGGGGCGTTTTTCGATAACGCCTGCCGGTTCATCGCCACTTACAACGAGAATCCGGCCGGGATGGAGCACCAGCTTATTTTTGTTTCCAACGGTGGCAAGCCAACGCTCGAGATGCGCGGCTTGGCGGAGTCCTGCGCGCATCCGGTTGAATGGTTCGAGCACGATAACAGCGGCATGGACATTGGCGGGTTCCAGGCGGCCGCTCGAGCGATCCCCTGTGAAATGATGCTCTTTTTGGGAAACAGCGCGTACCTGCGCCGGCCGCAGTGGCTCTCGAGGATGGCTGAGGTTTTTCACAAATACGGGAGCGCGGCGATCTACGGCAGCACGGCGAATTGCGGCGACTCCCGGGTAAATGTGTTTCCCCATCTTCGGACCACGGGCTTTTGGATGGCTCCGATGATCATGAACATGTACCCATTCAAGGTTACGCGGCCGGAGCAACGCTACCCTGCAGAGCACGGAGCCAACTGTATTACGGAATGGGCCAGGGCTCAGGGTTACCCCGCAATCATGGCTACCTGGGAGGCTGAGTCAGAGTGGCCAAATTGGGATGGGATGCCGGGAGGATTTCACCGCGAACAGCAACAAGGGCTTTTAGTGGGTGACCGTCTTACAGCGCCTCCCTACTATCCCCATCCGTGAAAATCTTCACAGGGAAATCAGTGCCGCCAGAGCTCAAAGATTTTTCCGGCCCGATTTGCTTTGATCCGGCTTGCTTCCGCAGAGAGACGCACTTTGTTCGGGAATGGGGATGCCGTTGGAACGATAGGGCGATCATAAACAAGAGCGGGACAGTTACCATTTTCAAAGATCAACACGGTAGGGCACTGGATCCGATTAAAACGGAGCCCTATTACACATGAAGATCGCAATTTTTTACCATACCCTTTTCTACCTGGGCACGCCTCCGACACTGCGGCCGATGGCAGTCGATATCATTGCGGAGCAGGTAACCGAAATGGAGCGAACCGGACTTATCGCCGCGGCCGATGAGCTCTTTGTCGGAGTCAACGGAGGCGAGGAGAGCGAGGACATTGCAAAAATGCTCCTGCCTTCGAAAGCGAAGCTCTCTTTTCACGGGCTCAAGTCGCGAGCCGAAAACCTAACGATCGTCATGCTCGAGCGCTGGGCCAAAGCAAACCCGCATTGGGCGATTCTGTATCTTCACGCCAAAGGGAGCAGCCATGAGCACGGGAGCCCTTACGGCCAAAACGTCTCGGGCCCCTGGCGGCGCGCCATGATGTTCGACTTGGTAACCAACTGGCGCGCCTGCGTCGCGGACCTTGAAGCGGGAGCGGAAATGGTCTGCTCACACTTCATGCGCAATATGGCCGATGGCAGTCAGCACATACCGGCCGGCAATTTCCTGTGGACTACTTCGAACTTTGTTCGCACTCTCCCGTCCATCTTCATGCGTGAACGGATCAAAGTCTCAGGTATCGATGCTCTCGAAAGCAGATTCGAGGCTGAGGTTTACTGGGGCAACGGTCCAAGGCTGCCGATGGTGAAGGAGTGGCGGCCCAATGGCGGAGGCGGCTGTCCGTAATGAGTCCAGAGCTCGAGGCGGCTTACGCAGAGGCGGCTCTGCCGTTCATTGACGGCGCGATCACAAAGGAAATAATCGGGTTGCGCTCCTGGCGGTATTTCCTCGAGGTAAACTCCGCGTGTAACCTCAAATGCCCCACTTGCACCAAGGGCAATAAAGCTGGGTACGAGCATCAGACCGGGATCATGGATCCGGAACTGATGGGCAAGATTATCGACAAGATCGCCAGCGAAAATCCCAAAGCGATCGTTTTTCTCTACGGCAATTCGGAGCCCTTTTTGCATCCTCGTTTGCCGGAATGCATCGCGGCCGTCAAAGCTCGAGGACTGCGCTGCGAGCTCTCCACAAATCTCAACTACGTCCACCGCCTGGATGAGACTCTGGCCGCCAAGCCTGATTTCATGATCGTCTCGCTCTCCGGTTTCACGCAGGAGATTTACGAGAAAGGGCACGCTGGCGGGGATATCGAAAAGGTTAAGGCGAACATGAAGGTGTTGGGCACATTCAACCAGTTAGCCAATCCGAAAATAAAAATCGCCGTCAATTTCCATCTTTATAAAGACAATCGTGGAGAGGATCAGCTTGGGCTTATGCGAGCCTATGCTCAAGACTGCGGGTTCGAGCTTTTCGTTAGCACAGCCAGAGCTATTTCGATGGAAAATGCCGTACAGTACTGCAGGGAAAACGATAGCGAAGCTACCCCTTTTGAATTGCAGCGTGGCCAACCGGATTGGAATGCCATCCTGCCGCCCACTTCGAATCAATGGCGGGAAACCATGGCGAGACTCACTATTCCGCCGACTGAATCGAGGGGTATGTATTCGCATCATCCGGTTTCCGAGGTGTGCCCCGTTGGCGCGGGTGGGCTCTTCACCTTTATCCGCCATGACGGGAAAACGGAGCTTTGTGCGTGCGTCGCAGATCGAAGGATCACCCTCAAAAACTACTTAGATGCGACGCCCGATGAATTGATCCAGCAACGTCAAGGGCATCCAATTTGTAAGCAGTGCACGCGCTATCGACTCAATCTTTATTTCATGATTGCAGATCGGGATCGCTGGGATTGATCTTGTGAGCACTCCCCGGCATAATGGCTCTGGCCTTGATACGGCTGCAAAAAGCGCGAAAAAGCAAACTTTACAACTCGCTCCGAGACTGCGGCCATCGTGCGCCGGTATCACTTTCTTGGGGCGAGTTGATTTTGCTATGGAAGAATGGAAACCGATCGACGGCCATGAGGGCTACGAAGTAAGCAGCCTTGGGAGAGTGCGTAGCCGGGAGCGAGTGATCCCCGCTAAGATTCTCAAGCTTCAGACCACGGATGAGGGCTACGTCCGGGTACATTTGAGCGGAAAAAACCGAGCAGTTGCCTCCGTTCACGCATTAGTACTGACGGCATTCAAAGGGCCACGCCCGCCGCGCAAAGTCGCTCGCCACCTCAATAGTGTAAGGAATCATAATACGGTTGAAAATTTGGAGTGGGGGACTCAAAAGGAAAACATCGCTGACCGAATTGCCAACGGAACGTACTACCAAGGACAAAATCATCCGAACTCAAAACTTACAGACCTTGACGTTAAAACAATCCGGGGATTAGCGGAGGCTGGACTGACAAAGGTAGCCATAGCCAGAAAGTTTTGCCAAAGTCCGGCCAACATAGGTCACATCGTTAATCGGAAATCATGGACGCACATCTAATGATGAAAACCTTGGATGAGATCGCGATCAGGCACGGCACGGACAAAGCCACGCAGTTTACGCGCACTCATGCCCAACCCAAGGGCTATACCGTTCATTATGAGAAATTCTTCACGCCGCTCCGGCACACTCCGGTCAAGCTGGTTGAGATTGGAGTTGGCGGAGGCGAATCAGTTCGCACTTGGCTGGATTATTTTGATGCCGCTTGGGTGATCGGGATCGACAATGTTAGCGGTACCAACGAGTGGAACACTCCAAAGCAGTTCGGGGCAGGTATGGAGCAGTTCGATCGGTACGGGTTCATGGCCGCGGACCAAACGGATCCGGTTTTTTGGGCGTGCTTCACGGCTGACGTTAAGCAAACCGTCGATATCGCGATCGACGATGGCTCACATGAGCCCAAAGCGGTTCAAGTATCGTTTGCCGGTTTGTGGCCACTGATTAAGCCGGGAGGGCTCTACTGTATTGAGGATTTGGGGTGCGGGTTTACGAGCCCTGGCTGCCAAACTCATTGGGAGTGGCTGGCGACCTACCTCGCTCCTCTAATGACCGGAGGGCTTGCCGATCTCGATTCGATTTACGTTGCCCCTCAACTCGCAATAATCCGAAAGAAAGGCTAGAACCGTGTACACCATTCACAATCGCTGCCGCGCCTGCAACTTTGGCCCTCCTATTCTCCCTGGCGGAACAAAAGCCGGAGCCAACTCCGATCGCCTGCTCCCTGCTTTCAGCCTGGGGGTTCAGCCGCTCGCTAACGACTTCTGCGCAGACGGCGAGGAGCGAGCCGGTTTTGCGCCGCTCGAGATTCTCCTCTGCCCTCAATGCGGTTTGGCGCAGTTGAGCGTAGTTGTCGACCCGGGGATCCTTTACGCCAAGGATTATCCCTACGTAACCAGCAAGAGCGACACGATGCGCCAACATTTTGAGCTCTTGTGGTCTGACTGCAGTGCGCAAGCCTCCTGCAAAACCGTCCTCGAGATTGGCAGCAATGACGGCGACTTTTTGAATTACTGCCGCAGCCACGGCGCAGAAGCTGTGATCGGTATCGAGCCGGCCGCCAATCTGGCGCAGGCAGCCGAAAAGCAGGGCATCCGGACGATCCGCGATTTCTTCAACCCTGTCTCAGCCGCGATGGCGAGCCAAGCCATGCCCAAAGTGGGGATGATCTTTGCCCGTCACGTCTTTTGCCACGTACCAGACTGGCAAGCCTTCATGGCTAACTTGCAACTCCTGGCTGGGCCCGAGACTCTGATTTGTATCGAGGTGCCTTACGTGATGGATCAACTCAAGGCGATCAGCTTTGACCAGATTTATCATGAGCATTGCAGCTATCTCTCCATCCGTGCGATCAAAGCCCTGCTCAACGGCGGCCCGTTCTGCCTCAAGGATCTCAAGCACTACACGATTCACGGCGGCGCGATTCTGCTCATGATTCAGCGCCGTAGCCCTGAGATAAAGGCCAGTCCAACGGTCCTCGAGTACCTTGACGCGGAGAGCGCCACTCAAAAAAGCTGGCAGGAATTTGCGGAGAAAAGCTCCGACGCGATCGAGAAGCTCAAAGGCTTGATCCGGCAACTGCGCAAAGAAGGGAAGCGCGTTGTGGGCTTTGGTGCCTCCGCCAAGAGTACCGTTTGGATTAACGCCATGGGGCTTACTCGCGCCGATCTGTCCTGCGTCTACGATTGCACTCCCTCAAAGTGGTATCGGTACATTCCCGGCACGGATATCCCGATCGTCAACCAGGGCGGCTTTTACGTCGACGATCCGGAGTATGCCGTCATTTTCGCTTGGAACTTCGCGGAGGAGATCATGGACAAGAACCGGAAATGGATGGAAGGCGGCGGCTCGTTCATTGTCCCCATCCCTGAGGCGAAAATCTATCGCGCTGAGACGTCTTTCAAGCCTTACGATGCGCCAGTTGCTGCCGGTTAATGCTTGCAGTGCTCACCGCAAGGGTTTATTGCCCACGGTGAATGAGCACCGCGAAAGAAGTAACGGATCGTTGGGATAACGCCTCCCTCGTAAATCAGCAAGTTTGGGATTGGCGCTTAGCCGATCTGCCTCGCGGAGAAAATCGCACCATTCTGGATCGCCTTTACAACGGGGATCCGCCCTTCGATGAGGCGCTCGCGGAAGAGAATCAGGTAGAGATCAACCGCAATAACCTCGAGGGCCCTAACCTCCTGGGCAACGCTCGCCGGCAGTGGAACTCCGCAATGCTCAAGTCTGGTAATTTCTTCAATATCGCCGTTCACCGCGGAGCACGTAACATGAGGCGTGAGTATGGGCACACCATCACCAAGCACCTCAATCGAGTGCTGCGCAAAAGTATGCCTTATAAAGAGCAGCGGCGGCAGACCGGCGCGGCCGTCATGCTCCATGGCATCGGGCCCACACATTGGGACACTCGCCGCGGAATGGTGCCTGATGTAGTGCCGATCTCGAGCGTGCTGGTACCGAGTGAAACGCTGGTATCCGGCGCGAACATCGATCGCTTTGCCATTTTCCGAGAGTACACCCCCGCTCAGCTTTACACCCTCACGCACGGCCCAAAAAAGGATCCTGGCTGGCAGATGGCAACGGTTATGAGCCAATGGGAGTACGTGCGCCAGATGACGCAGAAACAGCCAAACGCCACGGCTTACCAGTACATGCCGGAGCGGATCGAGGAGCTCGCCAAGCAGGATTTGGGATTTTGGGGCTCTGATGCTGTGCCTACGATCGATTGCTGGGATTTTTACTTTCGCGGCGATCGGGATACGGACGGTTGGTACCGGCGGATCATCCTCGATTGGGGAGTTACTCAGGAAAATTACAAGCAGTACCCTGCAGGCGGCAAACCTCCGGAAAAACCGGACAATAGCAGCTTTCTTTACACCTCCGGCGATCGGCGCTTTGCCAACTCGCTCAACGAGATCATTCACTTCAACTTTGGCGACTGCTCCGCGGTTACGCCGTTTCGGTACCATTCAGTTCGCTCCCTGGGCTGGATGCTTTGGGGTGTGTGCGACCTTGAAAACCGGTTGCACTGCAAATTCAATGAGGCAATTTTTGAACAACTCCTCTGGTTCTTCCGAGTCGCCGGCAATGCCGATATGACGCGCATCAAAAAGGCGTTGTTCAATCACATGGGCGTAATCCCTGCAGGTGTCGCCATGGTCAAGAACGATGAGCGCTACAAGCCTGATGCCGCCCTGATCGAGATGGCTTTCAATCGCAATCAATCTGCAATGCAGCGCTTTTCCTCGAGCTTCACGCAGGACGGAGGCAAAAACGAAAAGGAGATGACGGCAACTGAAACCATGGCCAGGGTCAACACCGTCAATCAGCTTGTCTCAGGCATGATGCAACTGGCTTACGAATACGAGGAGGCTAAGGATTACGAGATTTGTCGGCGCGCCTGTATCCGCACGCTCCCCGATCCCATGGCGAAAGCTTTTCAGCGCGCCTGCCTCGAGGATGGGGTACCGGAAGAGATTTTAGATTCTGAATGCTGGGAGCTCACGGAAGAGCGCACGCTTGGGTCTGGAAACAAGCAAATCGAAATGGCTCAGGTTCAGTTCCTGCAGCAACTCCGGCCGAAACTCGGGCCCGATGCGCAGCGCAAAGTTGATCACATTTCGATTGAGTCCGCCCTGGATGATGCCGCGATCGCTGAGGATCTGGCTCCGCTCGAGGGACAAACCAAAGTCAGCAGTTCGATGCATGACGCGATGCTCTCCACTGAGCGGCTCATGCGGGGGCTCATATTTGTGCCGTCTCCGGATATGGTCTATGAGGACTATGTGAAAGTCTGGTTAGCGGACCTTACACAAATGGTTCAAGGGGCTGTGGAATCCGGAGGGATGGCATCTCTGGCCGATATCATTGGATGGCAGACCATGGATCGCACGATTGAGTCTTTCCTTCAGATCATGGACTCCGACGAAGAGCAGGCTGACAAGGTGCGCGGTTACCGGCAGCAACTGGCGCAGCAAATGAACGAGGTAAAAGCCTTTGTTCAGCGACTGCAGCAACAGATGAAGGCGCAACAGGCTAACGGAGCCAATGGCAACGGCGAGGCGCAAGCTGCAGTGGCGGCAGAGCAGGCTAAAACCATGGCGGAGATCGAGGCTAACCAAGCCCTGGCGGCGCAGAAGCTCAAAAACGCTGAGGCGAGCCATGCTCAAAAGACGGCGCAAAGGCAGGTTCAGTTTGAGATGGATCAGCAGCGCGAAGATCGCCGGACTAACGCTGAGATCCGCCGAAAAGCCGATCAACACGCCCTCGATATCACAGCCGGCCGAATCAAAACGCTTGATCAGGCGACGGAAGAGGAGCAAGCATAAGCCGAAATGCTCCCGATCTAGCGTTACATGAACCAACCCGTAAGACTTCCCGCTCTTCCGGAATATCCGCCTCTGGCGACTCCTGCAGCGGCTCCGAAACCGACGCCACCGGTTAAACGATCGCCGCGGCCGCGCAAGCCAGTGCGGGATAACCGGAAAATAAAGTACTACTGATGCAAACCGCTCTTGAAACTTTCCGCCAGGGCCCACACCGCAAGCTTTTCGAGGAAATAACCGAAACGGCCGCCTTTAAGGCTGCCTGCGATTACGCTCTGCTCACTTTTGTTGAACAGGCACCAGATGCCACCGGGGATCCCAACATGCTTTGGGCGACTCACTCTCAAACCGTAGGCGCACGCCGCGTGCTCGAGATCCTCCGCAGCCTTCACTCTCTCGAAGAACCTCAAAAAGCCCTCCGCACTCCAACGCTAAAACCGCCTCAATAAAAATATGCCAGCAAACGCTCCCGCGGCTCCGGCCGCTCCCGCCAAACCTGCAGCCGCACCAAAACCAGCGCCAGCGCCGAAACCTGCCGCGGCCGCTCCGGCTCCGGCCGCTCAGCCAAAGCCAGCGCCCAAGGCAGCGCCGAAACCGGCCGCACCTGAGCGACCAGCGATCCAGCCAAAGCACGAAGTTGACGGCGATTGGCTCAATACCGTTGGCGATGAGCTCAGGGACTTGGACATAGCCGGAAAAGTCACTCGCCCTGCGCCAAAGCCCAAATCCAAGCCCAAGGCAGAGGTTCCGGACGCTCCGGACGCTCCGGACGCACCTGCAGAAGAGGAAACACAGCCTGAGATCCAGCCTCCGGACGCTCCGGACGCTCCCGAGACACCCGCGCCAGAGGTTCCGGAAGAGCCCGATCTCAAAACCAACGCCGGTTTGCGCAAAGCTTTCGATCGCGCTCAGCTAAAGATCAAAAACGAGCTCGAGCCGGAGCTCACCAAGGCGCGCACGCGCATTAAAGAGCTCGAGAGCCGGGAGCCGGAAGAGGTTACCCCGCTCCGTGAGAAGCTCACCGCGATCGAGAAGCGCAATCAGGAGCTCGAAAACGAGATCGAGTATGTGAACTACTCCTCGAGCAAAGAGTTTCAGGAGAAATATGCGCAGCCTTATCTCAATGCCTGGAATCGAGCGCTTAACGATGTTCAGCAACTCACGGTAGAGACTGAAAACGGCGAGACGCGCCAAGCCACTGAGGAGGATCTGCTTTACATATCACGGCTCAAGCTGGGCGAGGCAATCACGCAGGCTGACGCCATGTTCGGCCGCGGCGCGCCAACAATTCTCCGGCATCGCGAGCTCATCCGTGAACTGGCGGAGGCGCAGGATAACGCTCTCAGGACTGCCAAGGACAAAGGCGGGGAGCGCCTCAAAGCACAGCAGGCGCAATCTCAGCAACAGACGGAAAAGATGCGAAAAATGTGGACGCAGACCAATCAGGCGCTCGCTGAGAAATACAAAACATGGTTTGCTCCGGAAGAGGGAGATCAGGAGGGCAACGCGCTCCTCGATAAAGGCCGGAAGCTGGCCGATCGCATGTTTAGCCCCACGGAAGAGACGCGGCCGAAAACGCCAGAGGAGGCAGTGCGATTGCACGCGCTCATTTACAACAAGGCGGCCAATCACGATCGCCTCGCGCTCCGACTCAAAAAATCTGCCGCTCGAGTTGCTGAGCTCGAGGAATCCTTGAAGCAATACGAGGAGAGCGAACCGCATGGCGGCCGTCCTGGCGCTGGCAGCCGTCCGAGCTCCGCCACTTCTGCAGCCAACGAGTACGAATCTGAGATCGATGCTCTCGCAGCCAAGGGCCCGAGACGGTGAAATATGCAAACCTCACGGCCGCGCAGCTTGCCAAACTCATCAAGCGCCGGCCGATGCAAGATCACGCGGCCGCCCACGTTTGGGCGGAGCGCATCGAATCTGATAAGCAGCGTTGCGCGCTCCCGAAAAAAGAACAGCGAAGATTAGGCTTACTCCCTCCCGTCAATGGAAACTCAATACACAATGGAAAAGGGCCCGGGTTACAAAATGCCGTTTCTGGAGCCTCAGCCTCAAAGAACGATCCGGCCGCTCACTGCCCAAGTCCTGCTCCAAATCCTGCCGCATAAGGAAACGACTGACTCAGGGCTGTTTCTGCCGGATATCGCGCACAACCGGCAACAGGGCGAGAAAGAGAAACCGGCTCATGCTCTGGTGATCGCCGTTGGGCCCTGGCGCAAAGCCAAAAACGGATATTCCATCCTCCCTGAGATTAAGCCTGGAGACAAAGTTTTGGTGTCGTTTTACGCCGGTCACAAGCTCACGCGCTCAATCGGATCCCGCCTGCGCCTGTGCTCCATCGATGACGTCCTTGCCGTCCTGCAGCCTCAGACCAAAGCGGAAAGATTGGATGCGAACCGGGAGGCGATCCTCGATGCCGTTTTTGCGCCGCTTGAAAAATAGCTCTTGACCCTCTCTCCCACTCGAGAGTATTGCTACCCGCGATCAGTGAATTGCGCGAGCCCCGGTCACTCGCAAGTCCAGTGCGACTCAGGACTCTAAAAAAGCAGCCGCTAAGCTCCCACCGGGAGTCACCCGCCTGATAGGACGGAGAGTTAAGCAAACGTCCGTTAACCTTTAACGTCCGATCAAAATTTTAGTTTATGGCACTTAGTTGCAAGCAGTTCACGGATTACCTGAGCCGGAAATCCGAACACCTTGACGATAACATTATCCTTTCGATGCACCCGATCGACACTTGGATCGGGCACGTTTCGATCGGCCGCTTTGCGGCAGAGGATGGCGTTGAACACACTTTCGATCGTTTCGAGAATGTTTTCCCTGATCTCCGCGGAGCCTGGGAGGACGTTTCAGCCGGCAGTTGCATTGGCCAGCCTTGCGACCCGTCGACCACAAAGATCGGCTTGGGCTTCACCCGAGACAGCTACAAGCTGCAGCGCAAGTCCTACGAAACCGATCTCTTCTGTTTCGACCAGATTCTTTCCGCCGATCGCGCCAAGCAACAGTTTGCCCACGTTATCAGGGTTAACCGGCGCGCCTCTTCGCTGATCACCTCGCACCGGTTCCGGACGGAGGCGATTCGCATCGCCAAATACAAATGGGCGACGGCCAACAATACGCTGGTTCCCATTACCGCGACCTGGGACAGCACTATGACCTTTTTGACGGTTTCCACCTTGCCCACCAGCAAGATCACCGCACGCCACCTGCAACGGCGCGTGCAGCCTCAGATCCGCGAAGGCGCGCTCTCTGAGGATATCAATCGTTCCGTTCAACCCATGCTCGAGTTTGTAACCGATATGGATGAAGTCTGGAACATGGTTGAGGGCAACCCCGAGCTCACGGACCATTGGCGCTTCACGGACTTTGCCGACGCTGAGAAGTATCACAAATACGGCTGGGTTGGGAAGCTGGGCAACTATGGTTTGCGCGCTGATTGGACTTCGCTCCGGTTCAACGTGTATTCGCAGAATGCGGACGGTACTACGACCCTGCAGATCGTCTACCCGTACACCAATGTGTCAGCCACGGAAGGCATCAAAGAAGTTGTGAATAACGACTACGATAACGCCTATATCCAAGTCGACTTCATTTGGCACCGCAAAGCGATGACGTCCATGGTGCAGGACACCACGTCGATCAATCCGGAGATGCCTTTCGCCATGCGCGACTTTGCCGGCAAGTGGCAATTCGTGATGGATAACCTCACCTGCGGTACGGACGTAAACGGCAACCCGATCGCCGTGAACAACGAGCGCCGCAACAAGGGTAAATTCATCGCTGATTGGCGCTTTGCCACTCAGGCGGAATACCCTGAGCTCGCAGAAGCATTTTTTCACCTGCGCGAGCCGGCTTGCGTTGTGGACGTGCCCACCTGCAGCAGCGGCTCATACCCTGCGCAGAGCTACTCGAGCGCAAACGCTACCTGCCCCTCGAGCTCTACGGTCCTCACCTTTACGCCAGTGGCCAGCGGCTCCGGCGACTACGATATTCCGCAGGACTCGATCCTGTGCAACGGGTTGAACATCTTCAATCCGCGCATCTACGGCGTAAGCACCCTGGCGCTGCTCGTTGCCTCGCTAAACACCAATCTCTCAGCAATGGGAACTTGGGCTGTCGCCAGCGCGACTACGATCACCCTCACCGGGGCGGTTTGCACCTCCGTCAATATCCCCTGGACGGTTGACTAAACACTTTCCCCACTTGCTGGCGGTAAGAGCGTGCCAGTGAGTGGGGAATGTTGGGTTGGAGTGGCGCGGCTCCCCTAACTCGGGAAGTGGGGGAGCCGCATCCCCTCTCGAAAGTAAATCCTTATGAAAGACACAGAGACGATGGACGAAGGGATGGACTCGCTTTATGGCGACGAAAAACCGGCCGCTAAAAGCAGCACCCCCGAAACGATCGACGAAAAGGAGCGGGAGGAAAACGCCGATACGGATATTCTCAAAACTGCGGTCCTTCAAACGGGCCCTGATGACAAAGTTGAGCCAGGGGATACGCGCACGGTTAAAGTGCTCGAGGTTTACGGCGAGACTTGCAAAGTCATGTGCGCGCCAAAGGAAAAGGACACCCCTGAGGAGGAGGCGAGCCCCAACGAAGAAATCGATTCCATGAGCGCCGCTCACGATGAAGCGGGAGGCGCGCAGTATTAGTGTCAGTTAATCCGAAAATCTGAGACATAAAATATGAGCTTAGCAAATTGTAACCTGAGCACACTGCAGACGGCCGCGAAGTGCTACGACTGTCTGAGCGCCACTGAAAAGCAGGCGCTAAAAGTGCGGTTCATGGCGGAGTTGTACAAAAAAGTCAGCGGCGTAGACCTGACAAACATCAATACCCTCAAGCGCACCGTTGCTTGCATCGGGTGCGAGCCAGATTTCACCCTGGGCTCAATGGAGGTGGCTCTGTGGAAGAATGCGGCGGAAGTCGCCGGAGTTTCCATCCCGGCTACCATCCAAGCGCAGCGCGCTTTGATCTCCTGCGTTCCTTGCGGAGAGCAAAAATGGGCTCGAGCAGCAGAGGTTTATCTGCTCTGCCAACTCAGCCGGCGCACCATCAGCTAAGGTTAGTCCATGGCTACCTGCTCGCCTCAGGCTTTGCCTCGAGAGTCGACGTGCTTTCATTGCATCCCCCCGCTTGAAAAGCACGTCCTCAAACTCTATTTGCTGAACCTGCAGGTTGGCACACTCACGGCGCGGCAACTCTCCGTAGGGGCTACGCCTTTCCGGCCGATCTCGGGGCATCTCGCCCTGGCGGCCAAGGTTTACCTGCTGATGAGGATCAACGGGCTCTCTTTGTCCCCGAGCGCACTCGAGGCGAGCGCCGCCTGTTACCAGTGCATCCCTAACAGCGCTCGCCTTGACGTCGAAACGTATCTCCTGGCGGTAAACGCTGGCGGTTCCCTGGATCCGGCGACGCTCACCAGCCAGATCGGCCCTTACAAATCCCTGTTTCCGATTCGTGATCAAGTTGAGCTTTACCTGCTCAACATTTTGGCCGGGACTCTATCGATCGCGGCGATCGTGGCTGGCGCGAAATGCCTTACCTGCCTGAGCACCGGCCGCCTCGAGGAGATTTACATCAAGCTCCTGTGTATGGGAACTGGCTGCGTGGACATTCCCGAATTGCTGGTGCCTGTGATCACGGGAATTTACGAGGCGCTCGAGCTCATCGCTCTAAACATCACTTTCCCTAAGGTGTGTTGCTCGCCAAGCGGATACCGGATCATCGCTCAAAACGGGCTCACGCTGCAGACCGGTACCATTTCGGCCGCGCACGCCGGGGAGCTCAATTACACGCTGCTCAATGTCGACGTAACCGGGATCCTACTGCCTTACACCAGCCTGACCGTTAAGCAGGTTTGCTCTGGCGGCACACTCAGCGGCGGATCAAATAGCGTCGACTTCGATCAGCCTCTGGATCCGGTTGTCGTGGACTGGGCGGCGCGAGTAGTGATCAACGGAGGAGCCATGCCCTCCGTCAATAGCAGGCAGGCAGCCGATACTTTTGTAACCGCGCTGAGGACGGCCGCGATCTTCAGCAAAATGAAGGCGGTCAACATGGTTGCTCCAGACAACCTGATCGCCGCAGAGACTCCGCTCATAGTTGGCCCTGGCTTGGATCCCTGGCCCGATGTTGGAGCATCAAATTTCGTTGCTGCGGATCTCTCGCTTTACGGGCTAGCTTGCGACGGCACCAAGGCTCTCAATACCGGAGTTGGCGGCACACAGTTGAGCCTCGCCAGCGCAGGACTGACAATCGTTGCCTCGATACTCGATCCAAATCCTACCCTCACGCTGCGTTACGATATGGGGTATCTGAATGCGGCCGCGCAAGAGTATATGTTTGTGGCGGCAGATCAGAACTCGGGCGGCGTAGTTGGGCACGCAGGCGGCTCGAGTTTCAGCAGCGGTTTGATCACCAACACCGGAGCGGCTGACTCTTTTGCGGGTTACGTCTCTTACAACCGAACCTCAGCCGTGAGGGCGGATCTGTATTGGGCAAATAATGACGTTGCCCACTCCTCGATCGGGAACAACACCAACAATCAGACTCTCGGGCTCAGCGCAGCGCCGATTTATTTCGGAGCCGTGCGCGACTCATCCGGAGGGGCAATCCCGTACTACAGCAAGAACACACTCTCTTTTGCAGCGGTTCACGACGGGTTGACGGCCGCGGAGTCACTAGCCTTTTTCAATGCGGTAAACGCGCTACGGACAAGCTTCGGCGGAGGCTGGGGGGACATTGGCGATTCTTACGTTGGTAGTTGGTCAAACCGGATCGTAGCGGCCGGAGGCGTAACACCAGGGGCAGCCAGCAAGAGCGCCGTTCATACCCTGGCCACGGACCTTTGGTCTGCAGGCATCATCAGAAAGATTTTGCACGCTATCCCGTTGGTTTCTGACAGCCTGATCGCGGCCATTACCCCTATCTTTTACAACGGGGTAGGAAATGCCTCCTGGGCCAATACCAATTTCATCCTCGCAGATCTCACAGCCAACGGGCTCCTGGGAGCAGCTACCAAGTTTCTAAATACTGGCTTTATCCCCAATGCTTCCGGCGCTGGCTTAACTGATGGCAGCGCCGGCTTGATCGTTTACACGCACACCAATAACGCAGTTGGGGTGCAGCATGAGAGCGGAGTTTATTGGGCTGCCTTCCAATCCTTCTTTGGGTTGCTCACGGATTACAATGCCGGCAACACAGAGGGCGCAGCCTGGATGTACAGCGGAAACGACAATATCAGCACGGTCACCCCTGCCAGCTTGACCGGTTATTACTCTTTCCAGCGCACGACAACTTCACGCGCTGATATCTACTTTGCGCGCTCGAACGTGGCGCACTCATCGATCGCCAACTCAGTTGGGCTGATCAGTGGCACTGCTGCGGACAAAGCCCTTTTCGCTTTTGGTGCCAATAACAACGGCGGAGGCGTTACCGGAGAATCACTCAAGCGCCTCTCTTTCATCGCGATCACCACGGGGCTTTCATCAGCAGAATCAGCTTTGGCTTACACCGCGATTCAAGCTTTCCGGACGGCCCTGGGCGGCGGGTTTGTATAAGGTCAATACCTGAGGAGCAAATAATCAGAATGAGCGTAAAATTCGAGAATGACTCAATGGCACAACGAAATGCTGACGCTGATCTTTTGGCTCCGGCTGGGGGCTATTGTGATCACTGCGTTCTTCATCGTATTTCCGTAAGGTTCCCTTACTCTTACGCTCATGGCTACTGAGCGTACAAGAGAACTGAGGGAGTGGGCGACTTTCGGGCTGTCGCTCCTTACGCTGATTGGCATCCCTTGCGGCTTGCTGATTCTTCGCAATAGTCGCCTCGAAACCCGAGAGGAGATGCGCCTTGGCTACGTCTCGATCGAGGTTTATCACAATGACCTTGCTCGCCGGGATGCCGAAATTGCGCGGCGCGATGCCGATAACGCAGTAATCAGCGCCAAAATCGATCGCCTTACCATCTCCGTAGCGAGGCTCACAGACGCGGTTAAGCTCAAGGATCCCCCATGAGCATCCTGGCGGCCGCGCTCCTCATAGGTGCGGTTGCGCTCTGGCTGCTCGATATCGGGATCGCTGCGTGGAAAACCGTTAATGAAAGATTTAATGAGAGCAACCTCCGCGGGGATCATCGCTTACCGGATAGCGATCCTGTACGGCTGCCTTTTCTCCGCCAACTCCCTCCTAGATGCGTTCATAATCGGATTTCTGAACGTGAGTTGGAGCCAGTTGGACACAACGAGCAAGGCGCTTTTGATAGCGGCGATTGCCAAAAATTGGACAAGCACGATGCTCGCTTACTGCTCCAAAGCAGTCGCTAACGCGGCTCGAGGGAGGCTCCCGATGGCTTTGGACACTGGCGACACCCGGGAATTTTCCTTGCGGCAAACGACAATCACGGCGCAGACTCCGGCAGAAACGGCAAAAACATGAAAAATTTCAAACTGTCCAGATTACTCACTTCCCTCAGTGGCGCGATCACTGGAATCGCCTTTGGCTGGCTCATTGCCTCCTGCATTCTTACCGGCTGTGCGACACTGGATCCCAACGCCGATCCGTTTGTGGTCCGCACTGAGCAGGTTCAAAAGCAGGCTGATGCTACCTTTGATTTCCTCCTGGGCGTGGACAACGCTGATCGCGGTTTCTGGCGCACCAATGCACCGGCTCTGCATAATTTCTGCGAGTACCTCCGCACGCCGATCGCCGTCTCGCCAACGCACAACTCGCCTCGAATCCTGGCGATTGAGCGCAATGTGCAAGATCTCAAGGTTCAGTACAAAGCCAACCGGAGCGCCGGCAACTCCAACCTGCTCTATCAAATAAGCTCTGAACTGAGCCTTTTGGTCCTGCAGGGCAACTCATGGTCTAACATCGTTTCGACAACTACTCACTGATCTTTATGGAAGCTGCAGGCTTAATTCAAATTGGACTTCAAGTGCTCCCGTTGGTGACAACCGGAGTCACTGAGTTTATTGCATGGCTCGAGGCTCTACGCACCAACCTGAGACAATCGGGGGAATGGACTGCGGAGCAGGATGCCGATTTCACCGCAAAGCTCGCGGCGAAAGAAAACGATCCCCGTTACCAGCAAGATCCGCCGCCTCCGGCCGCCTAATTGCTTCCCGGCAACACTAATGACGCATGGCAAAAACTACCGTCCTGACGGATGGTTCCTTTGATTTTAGTGGCGGAGTCGATTCGAGCCTCGTAACTACGATTCGATCAGACGTGATTCCGCACGGGCTGCGGCGGGATCAACTCGCTTGGCTCATCAATGGAGTTGTTCGCGATGGCACGATCAGCCAGCGCACCGGAATAGTTCAATTAGTCCCCCGAATCACTCCAGACGGGCTTTACCAGGGCGGGATCATGTACGATCCAGTTGGGGCTAACCCCTGGCTGCTCGTAATGATTTCGGGGCACATTTACCAAGTCCTGCTCGAGGCTCCGTTCACCGTTACTGATCTCTCCGTGAAGTACGGCGAGTTTCATCCGGCCGGAGTCGATCAAGCTTTCTTCGTCCAAGCCGAACAGTTTGTAGTGATCCAAGCTGGCGACGGCACAACCCTCCCGATCATCTATGACGGAGTTGGGTTGCGCCGCAGCAACGGGATCCTGGGCGTAGGCAACATGAATAACGAGCTCCCGGCCGCGTTCATGATGGTCTATTACGCTCAACGCATTTGGTACGCGCAGGGCAGATCCTACAGCGCTGGCGATATCGTTGGCGGCCCATCAGGCACCCCGGCTTACAACCGGCTCGATTCAGTTGTTCACGTTACTGAGAATCCCCTGGCAGTTGGCGGAGACGGTTTCCGGCTGCCGACTACGGCCGGGACAATCCGCGCACTGGCCTACTCTGCCAACCTCGATACCGCTTTAGGCCAGGGCCCTCTTTACATCTTCACGCGCAAGCAGGTTTATGCGCTCTCTGTGCCGGTCACTCGAGCGGACTGGATTGCGGCAACTCCCGCTAATCAGCCACTGCAGACCGTTGCGCAGTTCAACAATGGAGCCGTGAGCGATCGCGGAATAACGCACGTCAACGGCGATTTGTTTTACCAGTCGCTGGATCCGGCGATCCGCTCTTTCTTTCTGGCGCTCCGCTACTTCAAGCAATGGGGCAACAAGAGCGCCTCGAACAATATCAAGAGGGCTCTGCAGGCTACCAATCGAGCGCTCATGCGGTTTTCCAGCGGCATCTATTTCGATAACCGGATGCTGCAGCTAATCCTCCCCGAGCAAAGTACTCGAGGCGTCATTCATAAATGCGTGGCGGCGCTCGATTTTGAGATCATCTCCTCGCTGCAGGATGACCCGGGAGATCAGCCGGCTTGGGATGGAGTTTTTGACGGGCTTGATCACCTGCAGGTTTTTGCCGGAGATTTCGGAGGGCTTGAGCGCGCTTTCTCCGTGAACGTCTCGAGAGTCGATCAGTCGATCGAAGTTTGGGAGCTCACAACTACCTCGCGCACGGATTTTACGCCGGTCATCAGCAGCGAGGAGCGCCGCGTATCGTGGATAATCGAAACGCCTGCCTTTACCTGGGGCAAAGAGTTTGAGCTTAAAGAGCTCGTTGGCGGAGAGATTTGGGTAGATAAGATTTTTGGCACCGTGCTCCTCTCCATCGATTACCGGGAGGACGCTGATCCGTGCTGGCACAAATGGATCGAAAACCAAGTTTGCGTGGCGCGCAACTGCCAGGAGGATTTGAGCAACCCCAATTGCTACCCTCCGCCCAACTATCGGGAGGGCTACAAATGGACAGTGACGCTCCCTAAACCGGCTCCGGTTTGCTCTCCCGGCCAGAACCGGCCGTCAACGGTTGCTTACCAGCATCAAATCAGGCTCACGATCAAAGGCTGGATGAGGATCCGCGGGATCGTGCTGTATGCTGAGCTCAAAGAGAAATCGCTCTACGAGGGGCTAAACTGCGATCAATGATATGCCGATCATCCCCTGTCAGACTAAGATTACCTGCGAAGGGATCGACACTCCGTTTAGTAATTTCTCCTCTGAAGCTCCGGACCTGTTCGACTTCCGCGCCTTTGCCTGGACGTTTTGGAATCCCAACTTTCCCCTGCCACCGGACTTGACCGGCCGGGATACTGGCGATCTGCCGATTTATTGGGCGGAGGGATGCCAAACGGTTTGTGTTTCGCTCACCTCGCAGGAGGAGGCAAACGTCTGTGCGCGCAGGCAGTCTTACCTCTGCGGCCGCAGCAACGAGGGCGGAGATGGAGTGGTACCGGCGCTCTTTTCCAATGCGGCGCAGACCTGCTCAGCGATTTGCGCCAGCGGCGCGCCTTTCAGTTATACAGTTCCGGCCGGATGGTTTACGACAACCTCTCAGAGCCTCTCTGATCAGATTGCCAGGACTTACGCGTGCGCGATCGCCAATGCGCAGATGATCTGCCTCTCGAACCTTTCCCAAGGGTGTCGAAACGTGGCGTATGCGGAGTTTATCGCGGTCACCAGGGGCACGGGCCCATTTGTTTTCAGCCTGATCGGTGGCACTCTGCCGCCTGGGCTCACCCTGGCTCAGTTCGATTCAACGAGCGCACTGCTCTCCGGCACTCCGACAACGGCCGGCAACTTCACTTTTCAGGTTAGAGCGCGCAACTCTTCCGGCCAGCAAACAGCCAGGACTTACACGGTGGCGATCCTGGGCATCACAAACTTTGCCTCCGCGCCAACGGTCACCAAGGGATCCGCTTACAGCTTCCAACTCGCGGCCAGTGGCGGGACACCTCCGTATGTGTTCAGCGTGGCGGCCGGCTCTCTGCCTGCAGGACTGACTCTGAGCACGACTGGCCTTATTTCGGGCACGCCGACAACGGCAGGCACCAGTAATTTTGTTTTGGAGGTTCACGACGCGACTACAGGCGGAGCTCGCTGCCAGTTGGTGGCGTCGCTGGTGACGCAAAATAACGCAGTCTGCCCAACGCAACTCCTGCAAGTGAACCTTGGCGCAAATAATTCCGGAATGGCTGCCTACTGCGGACTGACCGGGATGATCGCGCACCCCAACAAGGTCTATATTAAAGTTGGCCCTCCGTTTGACGAATTTCGCGTTTACGATGCCGATACTCAAACTCAGTACGCCAGTTTCAGCATGCCCAATCCTGGCTTTTCGAGCATCGGGAGCTCAGCCTATGCCGCGGGTACGGATAAGCTCTTTGTCGAAATCGATGATTTCTTTACCGGCACGCGTTACCTGCAGATCATTAACACTGCGACTGATGCTTTGGGCACAACGATCAGCGATGGCCCACTTGGCGATGTTCACGGCTATTACGCGCTCAGATACAGCGCGGCTTTGGATCGAGTGATCATGCTTGGCGACAATGCCGGAGGCACAAACGCTTTTACCGATGCCCTGATCCTCAATCCGCACACCAACCTCTTTACGCGGTTCATTTGCACCGTTGTCCCTGGCGCTGGCAACGAGGTAGCCAATGACATTGAGTATTGCCCTGACAACAATCGGCTGTATGTGGGCTGCCAAACTAACGGAGGGGTAGGCACGATCCGCGGGTATGACGCCACCACGCACGCGCTAACCTCATCGGTTTCCCTTGGGAATTATCTCCCTGGCGCACTCGTTTGGAATCCAGACAAGAGCCGCCTGTATATTTACACTCGAGACTCTTTCACCGGAGATTGTGCAATTTACGTTTACGATCCCGCGACGGACACGGTTGAAACGAGCGTTAGCCTTGGAAACTTGAGCACAATTTCACGCCGGATCGCCTATTGGACAAACAAAGCCCTGATCGCCGCTCCTACTGCCAACCGCATTTATTTCTTTGACCCTGAAACCAATACCCTCCTCTGCTCCCTGGCGGTCACCACTGGATTTGATCCCTTGGGAGTTGGCGGAGATCGTTTATTCGTCTCTTTTGGGGCTTTCTTAACCGTCTACAACTGAGTTTTAGTTGCCAAACCAAGCGAAAGAGGAGTAATAGACCGATATGCCGAACCGCCCCACTGCAGGACTCGCCAGGAATAGTTCACTTCCCGGCGTGATCGGGCTCTGCGCGGCGGATATCTCCCGGGTGTTCGCTTTCATCAATGAGGCTCAAGAAAAGTTGGTTACTGATCCCCTGACTCCGGATGAGGGATGGTGGGGAGGCTCTGCAGTCATGGCCTTTACGGTTGTGCCGTCCAACGGTCACGCCTATATCATCACGCCTCGAGAGGTGGCGCGGCCAGTGGCCTTTGACGTCTGTAACCGGCCGATCGGAATGCGCAATCAGCTTTGGGAGTACCTCGAATTTGGCACCGGCTTGCATCCTCGAGGCTGCGGCGCTAACTGCCAGAGCGGGTGTACTGGCAGCACGCAAGCTTTCGAGCGGGATCCGGTTCCGTGCCTTAACCCCGTGCCCACTGTGCCTCAGGTTATCCGGCTCTACTTCACTAACGCGGCCGATGCTGGCCGGAGGGTGGCGATCGGTGGCACGGATCAAAACGGGATGCCCATTTATGGAGTCGACCCGCTCACTCAGACGGCGACTCCTGGCGAGGTGATCTATCTGGCTGGGCCATTTGCTGACTCCTCTAACCTGATCGTCCCAACGAGCTTTACGAAAGAGGTAACGCTTGGGCAGGTTCAATTTTTCACTGTCGACTCGAGCGGTAATCAAACGCTGCTGAGCACGATGCAGCCGGGAGAGACTACAGCCAGCTATCGCCGGTACTTATTGGACGGATTGCCGCAAACTTGCTGCAACACTCCGGCCGGCAGTGTGCAGGTTTCAGCCTTTTGCCGGCTCGATTTTATCCCGGTCCAAAACGATCAGGATCCTCTTTTGATTCAGAGCATCCCGGCTCTGATCGAAGAATGCCAGAGCATCCGTTATTCTCGGATGGATGCCAGCCAAGCTCCGGCCCTCGAGAAAAAGCACCACGATAAAGCGCTCTCACTTCTTAACGGCCAGTTGGATCACTACCAGGGGAAGATAACGCCAGCCGTGCGAGTCTCCCTCTTTGGCAGTGACCGGCTCCGGCCGCAACCGATTTAGAGCGCCATGCCAGCTACTTATACGCAGCCAACGGGTTTTCAGGGTGACGTGATCAATGGTTCGAGTTTACCCGGGTACACTGCCCCTCGCGTCAATTACTCTACGCCGCGATCAGCTTTCGACGTTTCGACGCCAGCCGGAGTGAGCGCCGTAACGCAGTACATCAATCAGCTTAACCGCCAGGGCCAGCAAGCAGCGTTGCGCGCCAGGATCCCCGGGGCTCAGGGGCTCGAAGATCAGAGCTCGAGGAACATCGGATCGGAGTTGCGCGGGGAAGTGGCACCGGACGTGATCCGGCTCCTGGGCCAGCAAGCGGCAGAGCGCGGCGCGAGGACTGGCCAGGGCTCCGGAGGGCCAAATGAGATGGCTGCTTACCTGCAGGCGCTGGGCTTGACCAGCATCGGGCAACAGCGCCAGGGCCAAACTGATTTGACGGCCGCTTACGGCCGCAACCCCGCGGCTCCGCTCTTCGACCCAACTACGCAGTTAATCACGCCTTACCAGCAAGGCAGCTTGCACCTGCAGGCGCAGGAGGCAGAGGATCGCACGCGGTTACAGCAGGAGCAGCTTGCAGTTGAGCGCGCCAGAATCGCGGCCGGCGCTGATGCTGCAGCCTCGAGGTATGCATCAGCTTCCGGAGGCGGAGGCGCTGGCGGCCGTCCATCAGGCACCAGCTTTCATCCGTCCATGGAAGGCTTTGGGGGTGAGTTTGTGGGCTACTCTCCCAACGCCAATACGCAACTCGGGCTCACGATTCCGACTGAGCCTTACGGAATCAATTCTTGGTGGCAGCCGAACTACGCCAACCAGACGGGCACAGGTACCGGCAGTTACTACGCCGGGAGCACAAGCGGGTACCAGCAGCGCGGCGATCTTGAGAATGACTTTTGGGATCCGTTGCTCTCGGGCACGACTACCGGCGACGGTTACGGAGGACTCCCTGGCAACGATTTCGTTTCAAACGGGTTTGTCGGCAGCAATGCCGGTCCTGTCGACATACAGCCGAACATTGAGGGCGAATTTTTCGGAGGCTAACCCATGGACGAAGAAAACGAGCAGGATTTACCCGATTACTCTCCGGAGGAGGGTCAAGATGAACGAGAGCCGGCGATGTTGCCCACGTCTGCTCCCGCCCCCGCGGCTGCTCAACTAAGCGCGCCTGTCATAGCGCGAGCGGCCGCCCCTTCTCCGATTGCCCCCAATGGCGCTGGCACTGCTGTGTACTCCCCCGAGCAGCAGGCCAGCGCCGCTTTTTGGCGCAAGATGAATTATGAGTTGCAGGGGCAACCCCTGGCAGAGGCTGAGCAAGCGCTTTCGGCCGCACTCAAGTTTCAGGCGATCCGCGGATATCAAAAGGATTTGGAAAACGGCAAGAGCCCTGGCGAGGCGCTCTCCCGATGGGCTCCAATGATGTTCACGGCTCCCAAGTCCTCAAACCTGGGCAACGCAGCATCGATGGTGCGCGCTACCCGTGCGCCTGCGCCCATGGTCCGGACGGCCGGAGGACAGATTTTTCAGATTCCGCCAGGAGGTGGCGCAGCAACGGCCCTGACTCCGGCTCCGGTTCGCCCTCCCCGCACGGATCCTTTCGCGCTCAAAGCTTTTGAGCTCAAGCTCAAGCAGATTGAGAAGCTGCAAGGGGATCTCGAGGTAGAACCGGCCGGCAAAGGGCGCGAGGATATTTTGAAGAGAATCGATGTAGCTCAGCGCGAGGCAGACGCTCTCCGCCCAAGCCCTGTAGCTACGGCTCCAACTGCTCCGGCCGCTCCTGCAGGCGGAGGGAATGAAGTGTTACGGTTGACAAAGAGCGGCCGAAAGGCTGTCTTTGACTCCGCAACAAAGAAATTCCTCCGTTATGCCGATACAAGATGAAGCGCCGCCAACCTGGGAAAACTCTCAAGAGCTAGCCGATGACAGTGCGCCTCCTTCATGGGAGGACACCTCTGAATACGTAGAGCCCTCCTCTGAGCCCATCCGGCCGCAACGGGTTCGCTCCGCCATAAACCAGACGATTCAAGCGGTTTATCGGCCGCTCGATCTGCTCACAAATCCCGCCGTAGTCGCCGGTTCACAGATGGGCCAGGAGCGCGCCAAGCGAGCCAGGGAGGCGCAGATGGGTGTAGTTGCTCCCGGCTCTTTCTTCCCTGTGCCTCAGCCGCTCGCGGAGCCCACTCCGGAGGACAGAGCGGCAGGCTCTGAGCTTGTCCGATCGATTACTTCCGTGCCTGGGCGAGTACTGGCAGCCGGAGCTCGCACCGTGCGCGACGTGCTTAGCCCCTCAACTTACCTGCCGGAGGATATGAAAGCGCCTCCGCCTTTTGTGATCAACACTCGAGGCGAGCAGCCGGAGCTCCGCCAGATGACGCGAGCGGAAGAGGCAACGCGGGATCCCCTGCAGGGCCCTCGAGCGCTGATCCCGGTTCGAGGCACGCAGCTTGAGCCGGAGGGGAGCGAAGGCGCACAACTGCTCTCAGGACTGAGCACGCCGGACAATATCGGAATCATCGCGGCCGGAGGTGCAAGCAAGATTGCCGGCATGGCGCTGCTCTTCAGTATGGCCCCCGGCATCTATGAGGACGTGAAGCGGATCGCCTCGAGCGATGTTCCCCTCGAGCAGAAACGCCAATCGATCAACAATTTGCTGATCCCTCTTGTCCTGGGAGCAAAAGGCGCTTACGAGCGGCCGATCCCTGAGACTCCTCAACTTGTGGGCCCTCCCGCCATGGGTTCGACGTTGCGCACCCCTGGCGGGTTCTATCCGGAAGGACGATCGGCTGAGCTTGTTGGCCCTCCGGTAACGGATCGATTTCGACGGCCGGAAGTCCCTGGCACGCCGGCCGAAACCCGGATGACGGCCAAAGAAGAGGTGCGCGCCGCCAATGCTCGCACCAAAGCAGAGATCAAGGCGCTCTTCCCGCAACTCACCAACGAGCAGGCGCGAGATCTGGCGATTCAAGTTTGGGGTACAGCCGGGGATTTTGGCGTTGTCGTTTCTCCGACCATCCCGCGGCCGGAGCCCATCGCTGATCGTCCTGAGATTGTGCGGCCGCCAGGAGCGCCGCCGCCGTCTGATTTCGAAGTTGAGCAGGCAGCGCGCATAGCAGAAGAGCAGCGAGTAGCTCAGCAGCGCCGCGATTACATCGATCAGATGGTGATCACGCAGCAACGGGAGCTCGATAAAGCTCTCGAGGCTGGGGATAAGATTGCGGAGCGCAATGCGGCTCAGAGGCTGATGGAGTTAAAGCGCGCACGCGATTTCCCGCCAGCGCCGGCAAAGGGCCCCATTGTGCCTAAACCGCCGTTGCCTAATCTCCCTCGAGGAACATTTAGGCCGGAGGTTCCTGGCACGGCAGCGGAGCCCTATGAGACTGTGCTTGCGACTATACGAAAGGCCGGAGCCAGGACTCGAAAGCAGATTCAAGCGCTATTCCCTGAGCGGCGCTTGAAAAACGAGGAGGCTGCCGATCTCCGTGATGCTGCTTGGGGTGCACAACCTCAGCCAGAGCCTCCGGCTGCAGCGCCTGAGCCCACGGCTGCCGCTCCCAAATGGGAGGAAACAACTGAGCCGCCAAAGGGTGGCGAGGAGCCTCTGCCACCGGAAGAGCCAACGGGTACAACTGTGCCCAAGCCTCCGACTCCGCCAACGCCTGCCGGAGAGGGCGCTGTAAAAAGTGTGCCCACGCCTCCGGCTGACGTCGATTACACCGATCTCGAGCAGGCAAACAAACTCAGCGGCCAGGAATTGGTTGATCTGGTTCGCAGCAAAGGCTCCGGAATAACAGAGGCATCCTATGAGTTGGGCGCAAAGCTCACTCCGGAAACCAGGGCCAAAGCGCGCCAGTACGAAGAGGCTGCCAATGCCGAAACAATGGCTGTGCTCCAAGAGGCTCAGAAACTGGCACCTCGCAGCCTCGAGCGGCTCAAAGCTTCTGAGGGAGCTTTCGCTATGCAGCAAAAGAAGCAGCTTTTCAATGAGGCTGGCCGGTTCTATGACGCAATACAGGACGTCAAGAACGGCAAGGATCTGGCGCAGGCTGCAGTTGAGCATGGAGTAAAGGAAACGGACCTGCGCAGGGTGGCAGAAGCGGCTCCGGCTGAGGCGGCCGCGACGCTCACACCCAAGCCAGGAATGACGCGCCTTTATCACGGTGAAGGAGCCGCGGAGGGCGCTGGCGCTGGCGGAGGTTGGTTTACGGAGAATCCGGAGTACGCGGCGCAGTTTGGAAAAGTTACTTTTGTCGACGTGCCTAAAGAGGTTGCCGACGCGGCGCGCCAAGCAGCACGAAATACCGGTACTGGCGGCCCTCATTTCATCCTCCCCGATGAATACGTAAAGCAGGCTCAGCCAATGGCGACGCAGCCAGGGCCCAAGACGTTTGACGTTACTCCGGAAGAGCCTCCCAAGCCGGAAACTCCAGCCGCTCCGGCTGGCCCTGATCCGCTCGATAAGGTTACGCTCGCCATGCTGCCCCTAAAGCAGTGGATGAAGGTAACCAAAACCGATCAGCTTCCAACGGGTTACGAGTTTACGATGATGGCAAAGCGCCTGGGAGTGAAGCGCGATCGCAAAGCTGTCCTCGAGGCACTCCACAACGAGAAACGCCTGCGCGAAATCTTCAAGCCTTTCGAGCAACCCAAGACGGCCGCTACGGCTGAAGCTCCAACGCCAGCGCCTGCCGCTCTGGCCGGCAAAACCCTGAAAGGCACCTACCTGAGGGACTTTCCGGAGGGTACCAAAATCCAGCGCGGAAACGAGACGCTCACGATCATCAAGCAGAAGAAAAATTCAACGATGGTTGGCACGGCCGGAGATCCGACTGGTTATGAGATGAGTTGGAGCGCTGATGGTGGCAACTGGGAAAAAGCCAAACCGGCTGAAGTTTCCACCAAAGTTGTAGGACCGGAAACGAAACCGGCTGAGCCTGAGGCACCAAAAACCGAACCAAAACCTGCCGAACCTGAAACGGAGGCACCTCCGCCAGTACCGTTTGAGGGTCCAACGGTTGGAAGTCCGGAGGCTCAATCCGTGCTCGAGCGAGCAGATTCGGCCGATACTCGAGTTTCCGATCTGTACACCAAACTGAGTGACGCGGAAGAGGAGCTCAAGAAAACCAAGTACGGCACCAAAAAACAGGAGGCGCTTGAGCGCAAGGTTGAGAAACTGCGCGATCAACACTCTGAAGCTTCCAGGGAAACTAAACTGATCCGCCAGGGTGCGCGCCTGCTCAGGTTGCGCGAGCTCGCGGAAACAGGGGATCCCGCTCAGCGCTGGGCAGCCTCTGCGGAGTATGCCAGGAAAATCGCGGGGATTGCCGACGATCAACTCGCAGAGCTCAGGGACAAAGGCGGAGGCGGCTCAGGCGATACCTTTTACTGGCAAGTGGTAGATCGTGCGCGCCGCTTTGGAGCCATTGCCAAAGAAATCTCAGATAAAGGCTATGCGCTTTTTACTGAGAAAGTCTCAAAGCAACTGCAGGACTTAGGCGCGACCAAGGAGGAGGCTGATTTTCAAGCCGGCCAGATCGTAAACATGCAATTCAGCTATCCGGGCATGACGTCTGTAAAGGACGCGCCGCTCAGGATGCATACCATCAGCCTCGAGCGGCTCAGGGCTGATACCGTCAAAAAGGCAGAGGCTCTCAAAGAGGAATTTGGCGTGCTTCATGATACCGGCTTTGAGCGCAGGGCCCGTGAAGTAACAGACGAAAAATCGGCGGGAGCTCTCCTGGCTGAACACCGGGAGGAATATCAGCGCCGCAAAACTGAAGTTGAGCGCCAAGCGAAAGCCAAAGCAACGGCCGCGCAGGAGGCACAAGCCAACGAGATCACCAGAGCCAAGAATATCGATCCTGAAAAGCTGCGTTGGTACTACGACAACGGCACTTGGCGCGCTGTTGAGGGCAAAACGGTAAAGGTTCCCATCGCTCCTGAGTATGAGTTTTTCGTGCACAAAAACCCGCGGGGAGGCGGTTATAATGTAACCGAAGCGTCGACCGGATTGCGAGTAGGCAACGGCGATTCGCATAAAGCGGCGATCGCTGATGCCAATCAGCGCCTTACGGGCATCGATCCTGGCGACGTCACGCGGCAAAAGAAGATCGCAGAGCTCATCAGAAAGCAGATCCCCACGGAGCCCCGCCCTTTGGGCCCTGAGGCGATCGGCCCTGGCTCCGCAGCGCGCCTCGAGTTTGAGGGCCCTGAGTTTGAGCCTCCGGATCCTGGCGCTATCGGGCTCAGTGCCGGTTCCCCATTCTTTAACCGGCTCAAGGCAAAGTATCAGCACTTTTACCAGGGCATCAGCCAGCTATTCAAGCGCAGCGCTGACAAACAAATCCTGATGCAACTGGCCAATGCGGCTGACAATCTGCCGCGCCTCGCTGGGCATCGCGCCGGCCAGGGCATCAGGGAGCGCACCTCTGCCCCCGATCGCAGCGCCCTTACCTTTGTCATGCAGGCGCTCAAAATGTCCGGAGAGGGGCTCTCTGCCGAATCCGCGGAGCGCCTGGGCGAGCTCGAGTTTGCCGGGGATCCTGGCGCTTACCTGCGCACCAAGGCAACCGATATGGAAACCCTGGCGCAGCAGTTTCTCCATGAGGGCAAAAAGCTCAATGCTGAGGCTGCCATTGCGGCCGCCAAGGCGATGCGGTTCGCTGTTCGCAACTTTGCGAGGCTCCGGCCGCTCGCGGATACCGTGCGCGCTCAGTTCGATAAGCAGTTTGAGCGCGAAGGCAGAGCAGGGATCTCAACCGATTACGAGAATTGGCACGTACCGCAACGGCACGACTTGGATCTGATGACGTCCTCCGACCGTCCGATCGTCCTGGGCCATTCCCGCGCCGCCGGTACCGCAACCGGCTTCAAGAAAGCCAAGGTGTATGAGGATTACGCGACGGCGATCGAGAATGGCTTTGTGCCGCGCTCCCTGGATATCGCGGATCTGCTCGAGCACAGGGTTAACCAGGGAGAGCGCTTGGTGCAGCGTAAGGCGCTCTTTGACCGGCTCCGAGCCATGACAGACCCTGTGGACGGTAAAAGCCTCGCGCAGCCTATCCCGCGGCGTAGCATACCCCGGCCGGATGGAACTGTTGACGTGCAAGAGCATATTCCACTTGGGTATCAGCCTTTCGAAGTGATTCCCGGGTACCGGATGGCTGTCCATGAGGGTTACGGCCGGCTGATGCGCGCCTTAACAGGCACCTCTCAGCTTGCAGAATCGGCCGCCGTTGGCGCGCTGCAGGACATTGCCGGCATTGAAAAGCATATTTCCCTGGCTTTAGATACCTTTCACGCCTCGAGGACCATGCAGGCGGAGCTCTCGCTCACCGGCAAACTCTCCGTTGGCGCTCGCCAGCGCCTGGGCAGGGCCCTTGTTGAATACAACCTTGGCGACCTGCAGGCGGCCGTAAGTAACGGTTCCATAACGCAGGAAATGGCCGATTACATCAAAACTCCCCGCCCAATCGAGGTTGGCGGCCGTACGATAAGGTTATCGCCTCACGCCTTGGTCCAACTTGGTGCCAGGGAGGGGCTCAATCTGGCGCGCTTTAACGATGCCCTTTACCGGGATTGGATCCGCGAGTTTCCCGTGAGCGGCAAGGTGAATAAATGGGTGTTCGACAAGCTGACTCGCTCCGCGATCACTCACGGCTTTCTTGCTGAGTTTGAGAGGGTTGCGAAGCAAAACCCGCAACTAAACGCGACGCAGGTAGCGCGCAAGGTGGCAAGTGACGTCAATGTGCTCTTTGGCAACCTGCAGAAAGAGAGCATTTTCCGCAATCCATCGGTTAAATCCATCCTGCAAGTCCTATTCCTGGCTCCCAATTGGGTAGAGGCGCTGGTACGCCGGGAGGGGAGGGCCCTGAAACAGGTTGCGGAAATCCCTGTGCAAATCGCAAAGGGGCAACCTGTCCATTTTGGCACCGCCGCCAAAGGCATCGGCTCAGGACTGGCCGCTTACTTCGTTGGCACTCAGTTGCTGAACCTGATCACCAGGGGACACCTCACTTTCAGCAACGAGGAGAAAGGCCACAAGCTTGACGCCTGGATCCCTGACGTCACGGGCAAAACCAAGGGCTATTTCATCTCCCCGCTCTCAGTTTTTGGAGAGGTAACCCATGATATCCTTAGGTACGCCAGGGAGAAACCGGACCTATGGGCGGCCGTCAACCAGATCGGCTCAAACAAAATGGGCAACTTGGGCAGGCTCCTCGAGGTGATGATCTCCGGCCGGGATCCGGCCAATAACGAAAAGCTCATCGGTACTGGCAGGCGCGCAATCACGGCCGCAACCCAACTCGTACCGGTACCGATCTCCCTCTCGCAAGCCGGGAGGGCAGGGGGCTCGAAAGTGCTCCCGGGAGTCATCCCTCCGGCCGCTCCTGGCAGTGTTCAGCGCCAGATAGTGGCCAGCGCTGGCTTTAAGACGGAGCCGGCCGGGACTGCTCAGCGCCAGATTTACGCTCTGGCCGATGAATGGAAGAGTAAGAGCTCGAGCGCAAAGCTGCGCGCTGAAGTTGAGCGCCGGTTGAAAGAGGACTTTGGGCCCTCCGATTACGCGGATCTCCGCGGCGCTCTCCTGCGTGATGACCTGGGAGCAGCGCGCAGGGCTTTCGATGAGCTCCGAAAAACGAAAGAGGCTCAGGTGATTAACCGCGCTCTGCGGCATCCTCACCCCTTCACCGGGAGCGCCGCCAGTGAGCGGAGCTTCATCCGATCGCTCTCCGACCATAACAAAGCGCTGTATAAAGAGGCGCTCGAGGAGCGGAAACAGCTTTACAGCCGGTACCGGCAGATGCTTAATCGGCCGGAGTAATTATGCCGGCCAAATCGCAGAAGCAGCAGAGGTTTATGGGTATGTGCGCTCATTCGAGCGGCAGAGCCATGAAGAAATGCCCACCAAAAGACGTTGCAGAGGAGTTTGCTCACAAGCCTCCTGGCGGATATCAGCCGCTCAAGGGGAAGCGGAAAAAGCGGATAGTGCCGCGGCCGGATCGGCATGGTTTTTATTAAGGCTTAGCGTAGGGGTGCCACTCAATCAGCCAGCCGTGAAAGGGCAGGCTGTGAACGGTTGAGAAAAACTCGAACATTTCCGCCCAATTCTTAAACCCGTCGCGCTGTGCGAGGCGCTCCCTCTTAGTGACGCTCAGCGCGGTTTGTGACTCGAGCCAAACATTTCCCGCTTTGCTAATCGCAATCCATGTGACGCTCTTGCAGACCCGATCGCCACGCCAGCGGCAATTCTTTGTCCTCATCCCGGTATAGCGCCGGATCACCTCTCCAGGCTCTGGCAGCCGGCCGTCTTTCCTGGGAGCCCTGATCGTGCTCAGCTTGGTATCCATGAGCAGCGCATCAGCAAACCGCTCCTTAAAGCCGTAGGTCATCATAGTTTTTTGAATTGGCTGCTCTCAGCGATCAGCAACCCGTGAAAAGTTAATTTTTCGCAGAGCTCCTCGAGTTTGGAAAATTGCCCCTCCGCGTATTCAACAGTGATCAACGTGCGCCTGCCGAAAGGCAAAGCCTCAAAGCTAAACCCTGCAGCGGCGAGCGCTTTCTCAATAGCAGGCGCTTTGTAGGGAACAGCGACGATTCCAGCTTTCATTTAGTTCAGCCTTTTTTTGTGCCCACTGGCGTTTTCCCATTCAACCCTGAGCTCTGAGGTGTCGCACCAGTGCCCCCATTTCGCGTTGTCCATCATTACTTCGTCCGGAGGCTGAGGCTCGATCAGTTTGTAGCGTGCTATCACGTAGAAGCCACTCGCGGCCGGTTTGGATGCCCTGATATGGCAGAAGGAGGGCCCACCGTCCGAGAGATCCATTTTGTAAGCGTAGAGCTTTTCTCCTGGCCGCGGCTCATCGCTGAGCTCGTTAAGCGCATCAAACTTGCCGCCCTCCTCAGTGACGCGCAGCAAATAGGGAGCGCGTTTTAGCATCAGCCTCTGGCCGGCTGCAGGACCATTATTAAAGCCTGTCATAGAATCCCCTTTCTTTGCTCATGGGAAGTGAATTGATTTTGTGAACTGGCGGATCCGGCGAACCATCGCCGTACCCAATTTGAAATTGTACTCGAGCTCAGCCGCCGTGCTGTTGTGCGTGAACAGGCACGGCCGCTTTGCCGTCATGCGCTTGTCCAGTAGCGCGAAAAAGATTTTCTCCTGCGGCCGCGTGAGGGCCAGCTTGTCCATATCGTCAAAGCCCACAACGTCAATCCTGGCCAGCTTGCGCACCCATTCCGCCCGATGATAGTTGCGCGCCTCAAGCTCATGCATGAAATCTGCAGGACTGAACACCTTGCAGCGACGGCCGGAGAAATGGAGTCGGTTGACGATCAGAAACAGCGTGCGGGTTTTGCCGCTATTGGGGATCCCCCAAAGGTTTAGCCCCTGGCCGTCATAGAAGCGCCATGCGAGCGCCGCCAGGGACTTCTCGAGGCAGGGCAGCTTTGCTAACTCAGTATCCTTGAAGAGCGGAGGGCAGATGTTATTCCATTCCGATGCCAGCTTAATCTTGCGAGCTCGCTCGCTGCGCTCCTCCTCCTGTTTGGCTGTGCACTCCTGGCAGGTAACGCCAAAGCCCACATTGCCGGCCGTGAGAGTGGGCTCAAATTCGACGTTGGTACCGCAGAGCCTGCAGGGAGCGCAGATCATTCGAGGGCTTTTTTCGCTTTCTGAATTAGCCCATCGCGAAGGAGCTCTCGGATCTTGTCTGTCATTAAGCGCTCAGCCGCGGCCGATCGGTTGGCTCCGAAAAGGCCAGTAGCAGCGATCTTTTCGAGCGCCTCGTTTACCTGCGCAGTAACGGTGATCTGGATTGTAACCGTGCTAGTGCAGTTCCGTTGCCGTCCGTTAAGATGGTTCCTTGTGTGCTGTAACTGTGTTGTTCTCATTTGGTTTTCCCCGTTAAAAATGCCCATCCTGGCTGCCTCAATCGGAGGCTTGAGCTTGTGGCGCGACTCATGATCTTCCGTAAACCTAAGGACTTAATTAGGCACGGCGCGCTCTATGAACTCGCCAGGATGAGCAAAGTGTGTTTTCAGACTTGATCGATTTTTACGATTGTGCCGGTTCGCCCATCAGTGATCAGGGCTTGGGCGTATCGCCACCGGATCCGCTTGTCCCCGTCATCGACTCCGAGGGTTGCGGCGATTGCGTCTCTGAGGGGTTTGCAGCCAGCAGCGAGGTTATCATCGTCAAACTCTTTGTATCCAAGCCTGATGATAGTAACGACTGCGACCACCTCAATCGGGCCGTCTTGCCGTGACTTACGCTTACTGTCCAGTGCGCGTGTTTTGTCACGTTGTAACTGGGCACATCCCACGGTACCCATACGCAGAATGTCAGCTTGGGATCCCTTAACCGCGATTGCTTGCGCGATGAGCATTTGGTTGCTGGGAGCTTGGCCGGCTTTTGTTTTTCGGAGCTCATCAAGGGTGAATTTCATTTTGCGCCTCCTGCGCCTGCTCCCTGGCGAAGTCCTCGAGCTCTTTTCGGAGCCTATCCAAGGCGAAGTCCTCGAGCTCTTTTCGGATCCTATCCAAGAGGGTCATTGCCAGAGGTTCTGGTAATTGTGAGGCGATCTCTGTCATTTGCGTGTACATCACCAGCGCGCCGGCAATGAATGCCATGTGCAATTGCCGGTTTTGCTCTGGTACCATCCCCCCTGGATAAACGCGCTCTTTATAAACGCGCCAGTGATCCTGCAGAGTAAAATTGATATCAATGATTGGATCGCTCATGACCATACGACTTTCTTGCCCCTGACAACCTCAGGGAGCTCTTTGGGCGCAGGGATCACAGGAGTTAAGAGCTCTTTATCTAACTGCCCCGCGACTACCTCACGGTGAGTAGTGGCATTGCTCGCAACCTCTTTGATCGCCGCAACAGCCTCTTTCTGGCGCTCAATCCTGGCCGCGAGCTCTTTCTGCGCCTCTGGCTGAGACGGGAAATGCTGGTTCACCCATTGCCAGTACGCGACCAGAGGCTTAAAACCATACTCGTACGTGCCCTCCCAATCCTGATGTTCGCAGACCACAAACTCTCCTGCCTCCGTTGTGGAAATGTAGATGTTCCCAACAATGAGCGGTTTAACTACCGTCTCGAGGTGTAACGGCAGCGCCTTGCCGTATGCGCCAAGCTGCAACCGATGCTCGAGCCAAGCGCCTTTCTTTGGATCGGGGAGCCGCTTCGTGCTCTTGATATCCCATAACCGGTAAGCATCAGGGCAATCCTGCAGGAGATCGTACCGGCCAGCGTAGCCAGGGCCCACAATGCACTTTTCCACCTCGATCACTGAACCATACTCCTCGAGCTTGGTGATCGCCGGGAGGATCCATTTTTCAAGGCTGGCATCCATCGGAGTACCGGCAAAGTAATTCGCGATCTCATCATGGATCTGCGTGCCCCTATCCCTGGCGATCGCTCCCTCCTGATCTTGCACTTTCTCAACCTGCAGGATCCGTTTGGCAAAGGCATCGTCTTTCTCCCCTGGCTGCCGGGGACTGGTAAGCACGGCCAAGCAGGCTTGCTCGATCATCCAGTTCACTAGCGCCTCTTTGTGTAAGACTTTGAGGATGGTAGTCACAGACGGGAGCAGGTTGCGTGCTCGAGCATCAGCCAGATTAACCGGCCGCGGCCGGCCAGTGGACTTGCCAATGACTTCATAGCAAGGCTCGCCGGAAGTTTCGTACCAGTGAGAGCTCTTGTGCTCTGGCAACAGGCGCGCCACGGTAGCGCCAGGAGGGGGAACAATTTGGGGTGGAATTTCACTCATAACTTTTACTTTTGTTTTTTCAGTCTGGTTTTTTCTTGTTGGGATGAAGCAGGGCGGTTTGAGCCAGTTGCAAAACGTCCTTGGCGTATTCGGGATCATCAGCCATAGCTGAAAGCGCGTAAGCTTCCAAAGCCGGAGCCGCGTACTTGTCTTTCAAGCGGATCACGAAAAACTCAGAATCCGCAGTGTCACCAAAGTCTATCGCAGAGGTGGCAACGATCGTTTTGCCGCTCATGTATCCGTGAATTGGCCCTGAGCGCATTTTGATCAACGCGTACTTGCCGCATCCATTCCCTGGGACATTTCGATCCAGTTGCATAGGTCAAATCCGGATGCCGATAGAGCCACCTGGGACTTTCACGCGATAGTAGTACATCCTCAGGAGCGTATAATCGAACACGCCGAAAAGGATGGTGACCGTGAGTAACCCGCAAGCGAAGGCTTTCGCCGCGGCCGTGAGTCTGTCTTTGTTTGTTACCATAAAACTTTCATTGAGTTGAGGCGCTCAAATGCTTCTTGTATCAGCGCGTCGACCGTCTCAGGCACCCCAAGAACCTCCTCCCCTGGCTTGCCGGTAGTTGGACCGTTGGGGCAGATCTTAATCGCAAGGCTATCCATGGCATCAGGGTTTAGCACGTCCTTGAGGATCTCCATGCTCACCTCGCCGGTTGTCAGCACCTCGATTTCAAAGCGATAGCCAGCTTTGATAAGCATTTGCGCCACGGTTTCAATAGGCTCCGGCCGATCGATCTGGATTACCTCTTTGCGGCCGTGCGGCTGGAAGAATTGAGTAAAAGGGATGCTCATTGGCTCTCCTCCTGGCGGCGCTCCTCATCGTTGCAGTCCTGCAGTGATTCGAGGTGTCCGGCAAGCTCAGCGATGTACTCGTAATATTCGGCTTTGCTAAGCTTCATGCCTTGCTCGCCAATCTCCGCCTGCGCCGCATTGTAGGCTTTTTGCACTTTAGGGCTCATAGCTCAAAACGGTACATCGTCCTCCTCAGGGCGATCGATTCCTTGCGTTGCGAGTTGCTCATGAGTGCCACTTGGCGCGCCTCCGTGATCGTGCTCAGTCTCGCCAGATCCCTCTTCCGGCTCATCCTCAGGATTGGTGAACTCGTAATGTTTTCCGGCTTCATCCAGCATGGCGCGAAACTTCTTATCCCGGGCCAGATTTTCCGGCTTTGTCTGCCGCTCGTTGCCCTGGCGATCTGTCCATGTTGGCGACGGCTGCCAATTAGCCCAAAAGCCGAATAAAACCTTTTTATCGACGTTGGCGAGCATGATCCCTGCGTGAGGGCCAAACGGTATCGGGAAACTCCGCCAGGGTGCATCAGGCGCATCAGGATCCGGGTTTTCATCTCGAGGCACCTCGATAGGCTTGGCTGCAGGCTTGGCCGGCTCTGGCGCTTTAGCGGCCGGGAGCTCTGGCTGTTTCTTGTCCTCCTTTTTCGGCGCTGGCTTAGACTCCTCCGGCTTGATCGGGTTTGGCGGGAAAGCAACCGTTAGCGGATCCCCGTTACTGAAAGCCACAATCGCTTTATTGAGCTGGAACATTTGCCGGGTACTGGCCGGCACATACTGCAAGGGTAGTTGCTCGAGCGTTTCAGTGGGGAGCAAGCAACCATCAATCTTCCGGAAGTACTCGAGGGCGTTTGCCTCAATCTTTCCAGACTTGAGCGCCGCGATCATCTTCGTCCTGCCTGCCTCACTCGGATACAGGGGGGCCTTGGCAGCGGCCGGAGCGCTTGCAGGCGGCGCTTGCTGCTGAGCAGGCGCTTGCCTCCTGGGAGTGGCTCTCTGCTGTTTGGCGGCTGCCGGAGGATGGTCTGCAACCATTTCCTCCGCAGGCGTCGCCTCGTAGCCAGCCAGCGTCATTACAAAGCCAAGCGGCATCCGTAGGCATTTAGCTGTTGCTCGAGTCTGCGCCATGCTCCGCAGGGCGAAAGAATCACGGTTGGCCCAATTCCGCTCAGAGCGTAGGCAGAGCGCCTCCGCAGCGCCAATGATCGAGCCGTCTCTTGTGCGCGCCTCAACTCGCGCCTCCCAACCTCCCTCAACCTCTTTCGTCCAGACCGTCACTGGGAAAACCCCCAACATGGTACCGAGCAGCGTCCACGCCTCGCAGCGCGGATACTCCTTTCCGGAGATGTTCGAGATCAGTTTCTGGCTTTTGATCACGTCCTTTAGGGCAACTGCAACCTGCGTTGCTTTCTGGATCACTACGGCCGGTTCAGTTGTGCCGAATAACCCAACGTCCTGCTGAGGACGGAGCGCCAGGGCTTGAGTCTGTTGAGGTTTGTTATTGTCCGAAATCACTTCGACGTCTAAAGCTGTGCTGTTCATAATTTTCCTTGGTTCCAACGGCGGATCCATTTTGTTACGACCCTGCAGCCAACCTTAAGGCGTTTAGCGATAGAGTTGCAGCTTAAGCCGGCCAGCTTGAGATCCATTACTTGCTGGCGACGGTTACGAAGTTTTGAAGGCTGCCGGTTGCCGTCTTTCATTCCATGGCAGCGCAGGCAAAGGGTCTGGAGGTTGGCCAGAGTGTTACGCCTGCCGTTTTTGTGGTCTACTGTGATCGGCCGTCCCCATTTGGCCAAATGCTCCTTATCCGTCATTCCGCACCGCACGCACTTAAAGCCGTCACGCTTCAAAGCAGGTAGGCGCAATCCACCAAAGCGGTAATAAGTGAATTTGCTAAAGCCGTACCGCATTTTGAAAGCGCTTCGATCCCGCCTCTGCCATTCAGCTTTCGTCATCAGTCTAAAACCCTTTCTTTACGGATCATCCTTTGAGTGCGGCGGATCACGGCCGCGGTTTCGATCGGGACTACGGTTAACTGCGCTAGGGTTGGCTCTGCGAGCCGCATTTGCTCATCGAAAACGAAGAGCTCGCCGCACTTGAGGCAGAGCGAGAAATCCCCTGGCTGCGGCCGGCCGTTGCCGTTTGTCTCTGTTGCGGCATCCATTTCGTAACCGCAAACGTTACACTTGAACACCGGGAGCGGTTTGCCGGCTGCGTCCAGCATCACGGGAGGTTTAGGATTCATAGTCTGCCTCCCTTCCCATTTAATAGTTTCCGCCAACGTCGAAGCATCGGAGGTTCGGACTCGATCCGATCGTAAAAGGCGTGCCAATCGCCCTTAGTCATATCGCCTGCGAGCTTTACCTGCAGGAACAACGCAGGGTTAGCGCGCAGTAGTTCCCCTGGCGGGATTTTGAGCATAGGGATTACGCGCATAAGCTTTTCTCCTCCCTGTGCGGACGCGCCTTGCGGATCCGCCACTCATGACCAACAAAGCCACTAAACCGGATCCATCCCTCAGCGATTTCCTCAGGCGTTGCCCGTCCACTCACCCCGAGGTAGCGCACATCGCACGAGCAACCCCAATTAGCACCCTCAACTGAAAACATGGCCGAATCTGGCCCATTAGCCTTAAGGGTAATTTCCCTGATCGTAGTTATCGCGCCTCCGGAGTCTGGATCCAAGTCCTGCAGTTCACCTCCGATCCAACTCGGATCGAGGACAAACTTGCTCCAAAGCGGGTAAGCGCGGCCGTGAATTTTGATAGGCTCCGTCTCTTGGCCATTGGGAAGAGTGATCATGCCTCCTCCTTCTTTACTTCCGGCAACCCCTGCAGCTTTTTGCTTTCAGCATTGATTTGCTCCTCGAGCTCTTCCACCTGTTTCCTCAGAGCGCGGATCCGACCAATGAGAAGATCGTTGAACACGTTTTTAAGGTAGACGTTGCGCGCATAGGTTTTTTCGCGGCTCCCGTCGACAGTGACCCAAGCCTCCCGGCCGCCACTGGTTAGGCACGTTACCTCTCCCTGGCGGAAATCATCGTCATGATACCGTCCTATGCACCAGCAAGGGATCCGTTTGAATTTTGGCTTGGCATCGATGCGCTTTTTAGCCAGGGCCAGCGAAGGCGCAACGCGCTCCTCCCCGTCATAAGTGAACTCCCATTGATTGCCTTTTTCGGAGTAGGCGATCTCAACTCCTTTGTATTTTTCGGTTATCATGATTTGTCCTTAGGTTTGTTTGTCGAAAGTGTATCCGGCGAGCTTCGTCATAGCCTCGATCTCTGAGATCAGCACCTCAAAGTCCTTGTTGTGATCGTGGCGCAGTACCCAACACAGCACGCCGGCAAGGGATGCCAATTGCTTAAACTGCTTACCTGAAAGCCCCAAGTCGCATTCTTTCAAAATGATCCCCGCGAGCAGATCATGAGCGCGCTGGATCTCCATCGCCGGCCGCATTGGCAGGACTGGCCCTGTGGTCATTGGGACTGCCCCTCCTGTATCGCCCTGATGATGCCTGGAGTACGACTGCGCTTGAGTAAAGCATCAGCTATCTCATAAGACTCTCTTGCGCACCTGTCTGCCTCCGGCGAAACATGCATGCCGGACGCCACCATGCCGGCCAGCAAATCCCGCAATACTGAACTCACAAGGGAAGCTAGTAGCTCTTCTTTGTTCATAAGCTGGTATTAAAAAGGACGTTAAGGACTGCGGCCGCCATGGTTTCCCGCTCACTGACACTCATTGGCCCTATCACAGCATTGGGCTCCGAATAGCGCGCACCGTCCACCTTGGCGATCGCCGCTTCGAGCTCAGCGAAAACGCGAGCCGTAAACTCAGGGATGCTAACGAGGTGCGCCCTGATGATTTCCTCAGCCGCGCCGATAGTATCGGGGATGGTTTTGGGCTCCTGCATTGCGCGCTCTGCCACCTCGAGGGCACGGCCAGGAGCGCCAAGCCGGATCCAGTGGCAAACCTCTTCCCATGGCGGCGCAGGCAAAACCCCATCGCCAGCGCGCACCCATTCACAAACCTCCGCCCAAGCCGGCTCAGGCGGCCGATTCTCGTACTGGCAGATCTCCTGCGATGGTTCTTGCTGCGAGGGTTCTGCAGGCGCGAGGGCTCTTGGCTGCTCGAGGTGCGCGGATACCCTGGCGTAATCCTCAGGGCTATCCAGTTGGCAAAATTCACTCAGGCAAACGGGGCAGGTTACAGCGGGAAGTTTGGACATAAGCGCGATGGGTCTGGATTGTTGCGAGGGTTCTTATCTGCGGTGAGCGGCTCCCGTTCCAAGCGGCCGGCCAGGGCCGCCAGGACGGGGAGAGCTATTCCAATTCGGGCTTTTGCACTTTGGGCAAACCCGCGGATCATTGACTCGCGGAGTCCAGCGCCAAAAGCATCTCAAACAGGTGAAGAGTGGAAGTGACGCCGCTTGTTTTTTCTGCTCTCTCATATTTCTTGTCAGTAAAATTACACCCGTCGCGCACAGGATTGCAATCCGAAAGATTACCGATAGGTAAAAAATATCTTGTAAGTCCATTCCACCTGTGATTTACTGAGCTCCTCAGGCTTGAAGAGCCGCACGAAGCGGATCGGAAAAGCCCGAGCGCCGCCAGGGCGATCCTGGCAGACAGTAAAAACGGACAAACAGTTATGACAAATCCTTCATCGGTAAACCTCATGGAAGCTCATCAACAATGGGCGAACCGTCCTGCCGATCAACGCTTCGAAACCCTGGCCGCGCTCCGTGATTCAGTGGCAGCGCGCCGCCTGCGATCGCGCTCTGTCGACATTGATTGCGGCCGCACGGAAGTAAAAGACACGGATGGGCTTCTCACGATCAACGGCACAATCACACCTTGTGAGCCCACTCATTGGAGTTTCGGCCAACTCTCTGCCCTCGTAAAAGCGCCAGCCGGTTACCTCCGAACATTGCCAACGGATCTTGTAGTCAAAAACCTCAACCATGGCTTGAAAGAGAGCGGCCGTGAAACGGTCAAGTTTATGACGGTCGCTGGCGACAATGAGCGCGTTAACCGCCTGCAGGCTGTGACGTCGACAACTTACGGGCGCATTTGGGACGCTGATGTAGTCGAATCCGTAGCGCGAATCAATGAGCGGATCGGCAACCGGTTCTTTAACCCCAAAGCGTACGTTGACGGCCAGGAAAAGCCCTCTGGCCTTTACGCGTCCGATCGGGATTGCTTCATTTTCATGATCGACGGTGGCAGCTATTTGGACGCTGGCCCCCGTGCGAAGTTTAACCGCGGGTTTATCGCCTGGAACTCAGAAGTCGGAGCCAGGACTTTCGGCCTCATGACTTTCCTTCACAATGGCGTTTGCGGGAATCACATTATTTGGGGTGCAACGGACGTCAACAAAGTTGTGATCCGTCACACTGAAGGAGGGCCGATCCGGTTCGACAACGAAGCGGCTCCGGCTCTGCTCGAGTACTGCAATCGCAGCGCAAATTCCGACATGGGCGCAATCCGCAAAGCGCAGTCTCAACTCCTGCCGATCGCAGACAAAAAGATCACGGTTGAGGATTTGGTCAAATTCACTTCCAAGGCTGCCAAGTTTACGCGCTCAGAGCTCAGCAGCGCGATCGACTTCGCGAAAGCGGAGGAGGGCGACTGCAAGACGGTTTGGCAGCTTGTCCAGGGTCTAACCGCCTACGCTCGCGGTTTTGACTTCGTGGACGCTCGTTTGGATCTCGAAACCAGAGCAGGCAAGATCCTTTCCCTGGCTGATGCCGTGGCCCTGTAATCGGGTGCCATCCCTTCCTGGTGGCGCACGCGGCAACCGGGAAGGGCAGGCACGCGATAACCTAAGGACACAAAATGAGAAAAAATCACTATCCGTTGGCAGACTGCCCAACGATGGAAGAGCGGCCGGCCAATGTCACGCAGCGTAATTTACGCTGTGAGGCAACCGGGGAATTTAGAGCACCCAAAAAAGGCGAGTGGTATTTGAGCGGCGCGATTATCGAGGGTTACAAAGCACCCCTCGATCTGAGCACCCCTTTTCACATTGCGCGGCTCATTGTTTGGCCGGATCCGGAGCGCTTCGCTCTTGAGGCATTTGTTGCCACCGTCGAAGCGACTGGCGGAGTTATGAACATCGCAGTGGACGATCGCCCGTATCTTGTCCCCGTTGCGGATGAGCAATGGGCGGATCTGGCAGACGCGTACCTCGCTGCGTGCAAAGCTCTCGATCGCCTGCCCAAAATTGATGACTCACCAAACCCGTTTGCAATCCAACCCAAAAGCCAAAAGCGCCAGGAGGAAAAGCCCGTGAGCATCTCTGATGCTCTCCTCCGTGAGCGCTGCGCAGAGCAAGCCCCGCGGATCCTGGCGCTGCTCCGTCATTACGTGTGCGTCATCAATACATCCGATGATACGCACCCCGATTTTGAGGACTCATGCGCCGATACCGTCCAAGAGCTTTGGATGCGTGAAGCTGAAACCAAGTTGCTTTTAGCGCGGCTCGAAACCGGGAGGGAGCCGTGAGAAATTTTGGACACACTCGCGCCGTCAAGGATGAGGCAGGCAACGTGATCGAGCTCAAAGATTCACCGGCCAGGGCCGTTACAGTTTCCGAACTCGGACGCACCTTTGGAGCCGATCACGACAAGCGCTTAGTCGTCTCACTCGACAAAGGCGACTTGATCACTGTGCGGCCGGCCAGGACGCGCCGCTCGCTGCAGATCAAAGCCTGTGACCTTTGGTTCTACCTCCTGCGTTGTGAAGCCAACAAAAGCCAACTCGAACGCGCCAGGGAGCGCAAAGCCCGTAAAGCTGAACGGCTCGCCAGGGAGCGCCAGGAGCGAGCAGAGCGCCGCCTATTCCGTGGGGGTGCCAAGTGAAGCGCGCCGATCGTCTCGCTCACCTTTTCCAGTTGGGCTTTGATCGCTCGCATCCGATCGGCCGCTCCGGCCTTAAGGTTGCCTGCAGCCAGTGTGAGGCAGTCGCGATCAACTCTGTGCCTTGCCATGAAACCGGTTGCCCTCACGCAACCCATGAATGCGCAGGGTGCAACGAGCTCCTACCCATGAATCAAAAATACTGCAAGGATTGCCAATGAGCTCATCCACTTTAATCTTGTTGGACGTCGCCAAGGAGATCCTGCAGCTATTCCCCTATGGGCCACACTTGAGCGCGTCGCAAAATCGAGCTTTGGCAAGCTTGCGCGCCGCAGTCACAGCCGCAGATCCGCAACTCGCGCCGCGCTTCGTTATCGGCCGCTCTTCCACCAACGGCTTCACCACATTCGCAGACGGCGATTTGTTCGAGCATCACGGCCGGCTTTACAAGCTCTGCTCTTCCGGGTACGGCTGGACGTTGCGGCCGCTCATCCCGGGCACCAATCGCGCCAACTACGGCGAACACCTTGACGGATGGTTAGACCTGCCCTCCGCCATGGCGCTAATAGTGAAGCTGAACCAAGCGGCCGCGGACGCAGAGCCGCTGCCAGAGCTCCCCTGGCACGAAGCATCTGCCCTCCGTTGCAAGCAGTGTAAAACCCCCTACGTGAAGCACTCAACTTGTGGCTGCCAGTACTGCCCTGCTTGCTGGCTCTCCTGCCCTCGCTGCGGAGGACAACGGCGATGATCCGCTCCTGGCTCATCACGGCCGCGGATTGGCTGCTCTGGCATGCCCTCAAAGCCGTTGTAATGCCCTGCGTGTACGTCGCCCACTGGCTCACCGCAAATGAACCTCTCCGCCCTCCTCCTCACTCTCCTAGCTGAGCTCCTCCTCCTGGCTCTTAAGCTCTGGCATCGCCACGCCTGACTTCCCCTGGCCCTGCAGCCGGCCAATTCCGGCCAGGGCCAAAACCCCCAATTTCGCTCTAGGATGCCCCAGGACGATTTTGGGGGTATCCACACCCCACTCTTGACGCAAACGCCCTGCAGACGCCAAGCTGCAGCCAGTGCCTACCAGAAAATGGACTCCTGACGAAGCCAGAGCTCATGGCGCAAGAGGCAGAGCCGCTCTCAAAGCCAAATGGGAAAACCTCCGAAAAGCAACCGCCACTCTCCATCAAGTCCGGCGAACCAAATCCCCGCTCCAGGCTATTGACGTCATCCTCGCTGGCTTCTATCGCGACCTTGCCAAACTCTGCTCCCACTCCTCCGCCGCTGAGCGCTTGTCTCGAACCATCTTCAACCTCGAACAAATCAGACGCATCCACACCAAGGGCACCAAGGGCAATGACACCCCTCCTGCAGTTGCACAATCTGGACCCTTGGGGATTGCTGAGCAGGAGCCGCTGCCGGCCAACCCTTCACCGGTACCGGATGCAACTCCGGAAACCGATTCCGACTCATCCCTTCCGGAGATGTCACCGGACCTGTAACGAGGTTACCCGATCCCCTTAAAATTCGAGTGCGGAGCACCCCGATCCATTCTCTCCCTTTTCCGTACGCCGGGAGCTCATGCCGGGAGAGCTTTGATCGTACGCCTCCGGCGAGGAGTCGTGTTTAAGGGGAATGGGTGCCAAGGTTCCAAAGGAATCTCTTTTTTCCACCAGGGACGACCGTGGGGGCACCCACCCCGGGCACCCCCCGCGAGGGCATGTCGGTTTTGTTATACCCCCTTGTGGTAGGACCCTAATTTCTCTGGGCTGAGAATGTTCCATGTGGAATCACTCGTCCTGGCATGACCCGACAACCGAGGGTAGCGAAGTGGGTTCGAAGAGAGGGGTGTGATGAAAGTGATGGTGCAAATCACGCGGAAGAGATCTGATCTGGATCTGGATCTGATCCATCACACTGATGTTTCGTGATAATGCAAAACGTCATCTAGTGATAATTGGTGATTGACTGGGGTTAGGAGGGGTGATGGAATGTGGGGAAATATGACGCGAAAAACGAAGAGCAAGACGAGGATCTCGAGGCATTTGACCAGGGTGATAAAGGCATGGTTGGACTGGCACGGGAGGGAGGAGGAGGCGATGAGGGCGAGGGGTGAGGAGAGGAAATTGATGGAGGCAGTTGGGGAAGAGTTGGAAGCGGCATGGGATGCTGGAAAGAGGGGTGAGGCGTGAGTGAATTTCAACCGCCGACAGGGGGCTATGGGAGGATATGGGAGCAGATGTATGAGGGGAGTTTGGCAGGGAGTGGGGCGGAGGTGTTTTGTTTGTGGCCGTATGCGGTGACGAAGATGAGGCTGAGTAAGGGAGTTGGGGCGGTGGTGATGTTAAATCCGCAGGTATTGAGGGGGATTTTTGGGGTGGCAGATGAGGCATTTGTGCAGAGGGGGATAGACAAGTTGTGCGCGCCGGATCCTCAGACCAAGAACGGGCATGAGCAGGAGGGGAGGAGGTTGGTGAAGCTGAGCGGACACCTTTACTTGGTGGTGAACGGGGCGGAGTACATGGCGATCAGGGCCAAGGAGCGGCATGCGGACGCGCAGGCGCGGTATCGGGAGAAGCAGAAGGGTAAGAAGCCTGGGAAGAGTGCGGGGCAGGTGAGGGCGGAGAATGACGACCGGCAGAAGCGGCATGAGGAGGCGGAGCGGAATGGGAATGCGGAGTTAGCGGGATTGATCGCGGCGGAGGGGTTGCCACCGGTGCCAGAGCCATTGAGGGATCCTCCTGAGCATGGCGGGGCTCCGACCACACTCGATGAGCCTCCTGAGGAGGATTTGCCAGGGCCCGAATACCAGGGGAGCGATGAGGAGCCGCTCGCATGAGCCAAAAGCTTTCGGAATGTGAGAAGGGGTATCGGCGCTGGCTCTCTCCGGATCGGCCTGCGCAGGGCGCGCATTTTCCGTTTCATCGCAAGTGCTCAAATCCTGGGTGCCGCAAAATGCTTTGGAAGAGAGCGCCGGACCACGTTTCCTATTGCTCAAGAAAGTGCCGAAAACACGCTGAAAGCAAAGTCAAAAACCAAACCCAATGAACTGCGATAAAATTATGACGGCAGTAAAGCGCTGCTGCAGGTTGCTCATGGTTGAGTTTACCAGAGTGCCGATCGGGACATTCCAGTTGCTCTTGCTGCCTTTAAAGCGCGCAGTCCAAAATCCGTTCATGGAGTAGAGTAGGCCATGGCTATAAACGCATTTACGATTCTGGTTGTGATCAGTCTGCTCCTGGCAGTGGGTTCAATGATCCGTCCTCAGTGGCCTTTGCTGGCCGTCGCAGTCCTGCTCATGGCTGTGGCTTTGCTCGTTGGGGGGAAGTGATTTTAGCGCAGCCTCGCCGCGCAGATCATTTTCTCAATCTGCAAAAGGGCCTCATCGAGTCGATCGCAGCGCCGTCTTTGATCGGCTGCCCATTTTACGAGCGCAGCGCTGGCGCAGTTGTGGGCATTGAGGGTAGTGAAATCCAATTTGCATCCGAGTACCTCCTCGATCCCGGTTTTCCATTTCTCATCCCTGGCGCTTGCCTCCTTAACCGCGAGCCCGAGATCATGGCGGCAAGCCTCAAGCTGGGCAGTCGTTTCATTCCAGCATTGGCGATCCTGCTCGAGTTGCGTGCGCAGGAACTTACAGTCTGCGCGCAGCCTTTCGTTTTCCTCGAGGAGCACAGTGCTCATTTTGCGCTCGCGATCGAGCTCCGCGGCCGTCTCAAGTCCTGGGTTTAGTGCCTTGATATCCGCAAGTGCCTGCTCGATTGCCTGGGCACAAGCCTGGATATCCGGATCGTAGGCAAACGCCTTCATGGCGTACTGAATGATCGCTTTCATTTGTTTCCGATCTGTGGTCTGACTTTGGGGTTTTCCTCTTCAAATTCCGTGAGCATCGCCAGGACTTGGAATAGGTTTTCTTGGCGCAGTTTGGTGACACGCAGGAACATGATCCCGCAACGGCAGCGCTCGCAGAATGGGCCCCCATGGTTCACCCTAGCCGCGTTTCCGATGCCGCTCGCCTCGCACTTTTTGTGCGTGTCAGGGCACGGGATTTTGCATTTGCAGGTTTCGCACAAGTGCCAGTGATCGACTGGCCCTTCACAGAGTGGCTCCGCGCTCATTCCGGCGCTCCCTTCTCACCATCGTTGCAGCCGTCAAATTCAAGCCCTGGCTGCTTGTGAATTACCTCTTCCAATTGCTGCAGGCAAAACCGGCTCACAGGCTCAGCGCGGTACTCTGCCACCATCTTGAGCGCGATCTCCTCGCTCACTGGTGAGATGCAATAGATCGCTTCCGGCCGGTAAAAGCGCGTAAAAGCTTTTTCGCTTTTCACCTCCGGCACGTCGACGCGCAGGAAAGCGCCTCCGGCGATCGTTGTCTCTGTGCACTTGCCAATGATTCGGGTGCGGCCGAACAGTTCGACAAGGCACCATTCAGAAAAACTGGCTGCAGGTTCATTGAGTGTTTGGGTCATAACGAGTGGTATTTACGAGTTTAAGGATGCGAGCGGGGATTTTGTAACGGCGCTCAGAGCCGGAGCTCGATCCGGCTGGCGCTTTGGGTTTCGGCCAGCAATGCCAGCGCATACAATCGCCGCACTGCCAGGAGATGAGGGATGAGGTGCACAGCGAGCCCAAAAACTTGTCCAGCGCTTTCTTGCTGAGGAAAGCCGGGAGGTTCGCCACCTCGCAGATCGGAGGGCCAGATTTCCAGCGTGCGGGAGCGAGACTCATGGCTTGCGAATCCTGGCCGGGATCGCTCGATATCCCGGCGTGACGTAAGTTGCCTCCTCAGAGAAAGGGCTCTCGAGTCCGAGCGTGTTGTAAGCCGTGACGGCAAAAAAATACGCTGTGTTGGTTCGGAGCCCGAGCAAGTCCCAGGTCAAGGCAGCGCTGCAGTCGACCGAGTTGGTATAGGCGCGCTGGCCGCAACCCCAATAAAGGCGATACCCATCAGTGCCTGGAGTTGGACTTGGATCCCATGCGAGCCTTACTCCTGGCTCTTCCCAAACGCGGTAAAACGCTGGCGAGGGCTCGCGCACGACATAAACGCGCAGGTTGGTGTTGGTCACCTCTGACCAGTTAAACAGGTTGGGCGAGTTGAAAACGTGCACGGGCCCTGCGTTGGTCCACTCGAGGAGCAGACTCAGAGTCTTTGCCTCCTCCGCCAGGGCGGCGCGAGGTTTGTATTTCACTTTTGGCGGGAGCGGCACAGCCGGCGTGCGAGTCGCCGGCCGTGCGCAACCGAAAAGCAAA
>Ga0070685_10000100_pt1 | contig 54253 bp, 49 predicted proteins | sample KBSS13LmetaG_FD_65651 | JGI IMG/M metagenome (GOLD analysis project Ga0070685, IMG submission 65651) | Switchgrass rhizosphere microbial communities from Kellogg Biological Station, Michigan, USA - KBS S1-3L metaG | ecosystem: Host-associated > Plants > Roots > Rhizosphere ...
CTCAAGGAAGCCATCAACACGATGGTCGATCAGCTGCGCTCGTTCGCCTCCGAGGTGACGCGCGTCGCGCGCGAGGTAGGCACCGAAGGCAAGCTTGGGGGGCAGGCACAGGTGCCGGGTGTCGCTGGTACATGGAAGGATCTCACCGATTCGGTGAATTCGATGGCCTCGAATCTCACCGGCCAGGTTCGTAACATCGCGGAAGTCACGACTGCTGTGGCGAACGGTAGTCTGTCCAAGAAGATTACTGTCGAAGTGCGGGGCGAGATTCTGGAGCTGAAGAATACGATCAATACGATGGTCGATCAGCTCAACGCATTCGCCTCGGAGGTCAGCCGTGTGGCGCGCGAAGTCGGTTCCGAGGGCAGGCTCGGTGGCCAGGCTGTGGTGCTGGGAGTCGGGGGTACATGGAAGGATCTTACCGATAATGTGAACTTCATGGCGTCCAACCTCACCGGCCAGGTCCGCAATATCGCGGATGTGACGACAGCGGTGGCGAACGGGGATTTGTCCAAAAAGATTACCGTCGATGTACGCGGCGAGATTCTGGAGCTGAAGAATACGATCAATACGATGGTCGATCAGCTCAACGGCTTCGCGTCGGAAGTCACACGCGTGGCCCGCGAGGTAGGCACGGAAGGGCGTCTCGGCGGGCAGGCGGTAGTGCCGGGTGTCGCTGGTACATGGAAAGATCTCACCGACTCGGTCAACGCCATGGCCACCAATCTAACCGCGCAGGTCCGGAATATTGCCACGGTGACCACGGCGGTCGCGCGCGGCGATCTGTCGCGCAAGATCACCGTCGACGTGCGCGGAGAAATTCTGGAGTTGAAAAATACCATCAATACGATGGTCGATCAGCTCAACGGTTTCGCCGGCGAAGTAAGCCGGGTGGCCCGCGAGGTGGGCACCGAGGGCAAGCTCGGCGGGCAGGCGCAGGTGCCTGGTGTCGCCGGCACGTGGAAGGATCTCACCGACAATGTGAACTCGATGGCTTCGAATCTCACCGGCCAGGTTCGCAACATTGCCGATGTGGCGACCGCCGTGGCAAAAGGGGACTTGTCGAAAAAGATCACGGTCGATGTGAAGGGCGAGATTCTGGAACTGAAGAACACCCTCAATACGATGGTCGATCAGCTCAACGCGTTCGCCTCGGAGGTCAGCCGCGTGGCGCGAGAAGTCGGCTCCGAAGGCAAACTTGGCGGCCAGGCCGTGGTGAAAGGCGTGGCCGGCACGTGGAAGGATCTCACCGACAACGTGAATTCGATGGCATCGAATCTCACCGGCCAGGTCCGCAACATCGCCGATGTGGCCACAGCCATTGCGAAGGGCGATCTGTCTTCGAAAATTACCGTCGAGGTGAAGGGCGAGATCCTCGCCTTGAAGAATACGGTCAACACCATGGTCGATCAGCTCAACGGTTTTGCCTCGGAAGTGACGCGCGTCGCCCGCGAGGTCGGGACGGAAGGTAAATTGGGCGGGCAGGCCCAGGCTCCCGGCGTGGCCGGCACCTGGAAGGATCTGACCGATAACGTCAATTTCATGGCCTCGAATCTTACCGGCCAGGTCCGCAACATCGCGGAAGTCACCACCGCCGTGGCAAATGGCAACTTGTCCAAGAAAATTACCGTCGAAGTGCGGGGTGAAATTCTGGAGTTGAAGAACACGATCAATACGATGGTCGATCAGCTCAACGCGTTCGCCTCGGAGGTCAGCCGCGTGGCACGCGAAGTCGGTTCCGAAGGCAAGCTCGGCGGCCAGGCAGCGGTCGAGGGTGTGGCCGGCACCTGGAAGGATCTGACCGAAAATGTGAACTCGATGGCCAACAACCTCACCAGTCAGGTCCGGAATATCGCCGAGGTGACGATCGCCGTGGCCAACGGCGATTTGTCCAAGAAGATTACCGTCGACGTGCGCGGCGAAATTTTGGAGTTGAAAGAAACCATCAACACCATGGTCGAACAGCTCCGGTCATTTGCCAAGGAAGTCAGCCGCGTGGCGCGTGAAGTCGGTACGGAAGGCAAGCTGGGCGGGCAGGCGCAGGTCCCCGGCGTGGCCGGCACCTGGAAGGATCTCACCGATAACGTGAACTCGATGGCCAACAACCTCACCGGTCAGGTCCGCAACATCGCCGACGTGGCGACGGCCATCGCGCGCGGGGATCTCAATCGCAAGATCACCGTCGATGTGAAGGGCGAGATTTTGGAGCTGAAGAACACGCTCAATACGATGGTCGATCAGCTGAACGCGTTCGCCTCGGAGGTCAGCCGCGTGGCGCGCGAAGTCGGTTCCGAAGGCAAGCTCGGCGGCCAGGCCGTGGTGAAAGGCGTGGCTGGGACATGGAAGGATCTCACTGACAACGTCAATTCGATGGCCTCGAATCTCACTGGTCAGGTCCGGAATATCGCCGAGGTGACGATCGCCGTGGCCAACGGCGATTTGTCCAAGAAAATTACCGTCGACGTGCGCGGAGAGATTTTACAGCTCAAAGAAACCATCAATACGATGGTCGAGCAGCTCCGTTCATTCGCCTCGGAAGTCACCCGCGTCGCGCGCGAAGTCGGCACCGAAGGCCGGCTGGGTGTGCAGGCGGTGGTGCCAGGCGTCGCGGGGACCTGGAAGGATCTCACCGACTCGGTCAATACGATGGGCGCCAATCTGACCGCCCAGGTCCGCAACATCGCGGAAGTCACCACCGCCGTGGCCCGCGGTGACCTCAACCGTAAGATTACCGTCGATGTGAAGGGCGAAATCCTTGAACTCAAGAACACGATCAATACGATGGTCGATCAACTCAATTCCTTTGCCGGGGAAGTGACTCGCGTCGCGCGTGAGGTCGGTACGGAAGGAAAGCTCGGCGGCCAGGCGCAGGTCTCCGGCGTGGGCGGTACGTGGAAAGATCTCACGGACAATGTGAACTTCATGGCGTCAAACCTCACCGAACAGGTTCGCGGCATCGTGAAGATCGTGACCGCGGTGGCAAACGGAAATCTGACACAACGTCTTACCGTACAGGCCAAAGGCGAGGTCGCCGCGCTCGCCGATACCATCAACAATATGACGGATACGCTTGCGACCTTCGCCGACCAGGTCACGAATGTGGCGCGTGAAGTCGGCGTGGACGGGCGGCTCGGTGGCCAGGCCAACGTTCCCGGCGCAGCCGGTACCTGGAAGGATCTCACCGGCAACGTCAACTTGCTCGCTGCCAATCTCACGACACAGGTCCGCGCCATCGCCGAGGTAGCCACTGCCGTGACCAAGGGCGACCTCACCCGCTCCATCCAGGTCGAGACTCGAGGCGAGGTGGCCGAGTTGAAGGACAACATCAATACGATGATTTCCAACCTGCGCGAGACCACAGAGAGCAACCGGGAGCAAGACTGGCTCAAGACCAATCTTGCGAAGTTCACCGGCATGCTCCAGGGCCAGCGCGAGCTGAACACGGTGGGCCAGATGCTCCTTACCGAACTGGCACCGCTTGTCAATGCTCACCAGGGAACCATCTACCATCTCACCGGCACCGCCGACGATTCCACGCTCAGGTTGCTCTCGAGCTATGCACACGGTGGGGGACCCCCCCTCTTCGAGCAGATCGCACTCGGCGAGGGCCTTGTCGGCCAGTGCGCGGTGGAAAAGAAGCGCATCCTCCTGACCAACGTGCCGCCGGAGTTCGTCTCCGTCTCATCCAGCCTCGGCGTCGCACAGCAGGTGAGCATCATCGTGCTGCCGGTGCTCTTCGAAGGGCAGACCAAGGCGGTCATCGAACTGGCGTCGCTCCAGACCTTCAGCGACGGGTCTCTCGCATTCCTCGAGCTCCTCACTCAGAGCATCGGCGCGGTCTTCAATACCATCGAGGCCACGATGCGCACTGAGGGCCTGCTTACGCAGTCGCAGCAACTCACTGTCGAGCTACAGTCCCGGCAATCGGAACTCCAGCAGACGAATGAGGAGCTGGGCATGAAGGCCAAGCTCCTCGCCGAGCAGAATGCCGAAGTCGAGCGCAAGAACGCCGAGGTTGAGCAGGCACGCCGTGCCCTCGAGGAGAAGGCCGCCGAGCTGGCACTCACCTCGAAATACAAGTCCGAGTTCCTCGCGAACATGTCCCACGAGCTGCGCACGCCTCTGAATTCTATCCTTATTCTCAGCCAACAACTCGCTGGAAACACGGGAGGCAACCTTTCCGACAAACAGGTCGAGTTCTCCCGCAATATCAATTCATCGGGATCCGATCTCCTCCATCTCATCAATGACATCCTTGATCTTTCTAAGATCGAGTCCGGTACCGTCACCGTGGAGGTCGAAGAGATCTCGTTTTCCGGGCTGCGCGACACCATCGACCGCAATTTCCGGCACGTGGCCGAGGCCAAGAATCTGCCATTCCACGTTCGCTTTGCTGAGAATCTCCCTCGATTCATGCACACCGACCCGAAGCGTCTCCAGCAGATCCTGAAGAATCTTCTGTCCAACGCCGTTAAGTTCACCGCTCATGGACAAGTCGAGGTCCGCGTCGGTTTTGCCATGCAGGGCTGGAGCCCCGATCATCCAATCCTCAACGTCGCTCCGAATGTCCTCTCCTTCGTCGTCGAAGATACCGGCATCGGCGTCGCGCCTGAAAAGCAGCGGCTCATCTTCGAAGCCTTCCAGCAAGCCGACGCCGGCACGTCCCGCAAGTATGGAGGCACGGGGCTTGGACTTGCCATCAGCCGGGAACTGGCCGTGCTGCTTGGCGGAGAAATCAAGCTCACGAGCGTTTTCGGGCAGGGCAGCACGTTCACGCTCTTCTTGCCGTTACATTATTCCGGCCCCACCACAGGGAAAAGTCCTTCGGCCGTCACTGCCATCGAGGCGTCCCCAATGCTCACCGTCCTGCCGGTCGCCCGAGAAGAGCACATCGAAGACGATAGCCGCGAAGTGGTGGAGGGTGACCTCGTTCTGCTGATCATCGAGGATGACCCGCATTACGCTCGCATTCTCCTGGACCTGGCACGGAACAAGGGATTCAAGGGTATCGTCGCGACCAAAGGCGGGATGGGTCTGTCCCTCGCACGTCAGTTCCATCCTTCGGCCATCTCCCTCGACATTTCCCTCCCGGACATGCTCGGGTGGACGGTACTGAACCAGCTCAAGCTCGATCCCTCCACACGCCATATCCCGGTGCAAATCATCACGCTGGTGGAAGAAGACCGCCACCATGGCCTTGCCCACGGCGCATTTTCTTATCTCGTCAAGGCTCCCACCACCGATGGGCTGGTTGCAGCGTTCGATCGGATCAAGGCCTTCACCACGCCCCGGACAAAACGTCTTCTTGTCGTCGAGGACAACGACATTGAGCGCCAGTCCATCGTGGAGCTGTTGGGCTATCAAGACATCGAATTGGTAGCCGTTGCCACCGGCCGCGAGGCATGGGATGCCATGCGAGTACATGCATTCGACTGCATTGTCTTAGACCTGCGTTTGCCAGACATGACCGGCTTCGAATTACTGGAGAAAGTACAGTCCGAGCCTGCCCTGGCGGACCTGCCAGTGGTCGTGTTCACCGGCAAGGAGTTGACCGTCGAAGAGCAAAACCAGCTCAAGGGGATGGCCAAGAGTATTATCCTCAAAGACGTCCAGTCGCCCGAGCGGCTGCTGGATGAAACCGCGCTCTTCCTACACCGTGTCGTCACCGAACTGCCGGCGGAGAAGCAGGGCATGATCGAGCGGCTCAACGGCTCGAGCGAAATCATGCGCGGGCGTAAGATTCTCGTGGTCGATGACGACGCGCGCAACATTTTTGCCCTGACCTCCCTCCTCGAGAATCAGGAGATGGAGGTCATCAGCGCGACCAATGGTCGCAGCGCCATCGAGATCGTCACAAAAACACCGGACTTGAGCATGGTGCTCATGGATATCATGATGCCTGAAATGGACGGCTATGCCACGATCCGTGAAATCCGCACAGTGCCAGAATTCCGCACAATCCCGATCCTTGCACTCACGGCCAAGGCGATGAAAGGCGACCGCGAGAAGTGCCTCGACGCCGGAGCGAGCGACTATATTGCCAAGCCGGTCAATACGGATCAGCTCCTGTCGCTGATGCGTGTATGGCTATTCCGATGAACAATCGAGAAATAGGGGGACATCCCATGAGCACCGAAACCATGAGGGAGTCGGCCGGCAACCAGACTCAGGACCCGCCAACCCAACGATTCCCTGCCGTGTCTCCGGAGGCCGCTTCACCAGACGGGCGGATCAACATCTTGATCGTGGACGATGAGCCAAAAAATCTCACTGTCCTTGAAACAATCCTTCAAGATTCGAACTACAAGCTGGTCCGGGCCGAGTCCGGTGAGCAGGCATTACTCGCGCTCATCGACGAGGAGTTCGCGCTCCTCATCTTGGATATCCGGATGCCCGACATGACAGGCTTCGAACTTGCTCATATGATCAAGCAACGGAAGAGAACTGCCGCGGTGCCGATTATTTTTCTTACCGCCTACTACAACGAAGATCAGCATGTCCTTGAAGGGTATGGTACCGGGGCGGTCGACTATCTCCATAAGCCGGTAAATCCGGCTATCCTCCGTACAAAGGTCGCCATTTTTGCCGAACTGCACAGGAAGAACCGTGAACACGAAATGATCAATCGTGCGCTGTTCGCCGAAGTGGCCGAGCGCCGCTTGGCAGAGGAACAACTGCGCGAACTGAATGACACGCTCGAGCGTCGTGTGATTGAACGAACGGAATCGTTGCTGGAGACGCGTTTAGCGCTGAATGAAACTGACAAACGATATCGCTCCCTCTTCGAGGACAGCCTGGACGCGATCTTCTCCCTGGACGTTAGTCAAGGCTTCGAAACTGCCAATCCCGCCACGCTCCGGCTCACCGGTCGTCCGCTCGAGGAGCTGAAAACCATCCGATTCCTAGATCTCTGCGCGCCCGAACAGCGAGAGGCCGTGGAAGGTGCCTTCCGCGCCGTCTTGTCCCGCAAACACATCACGCTGGATACCACGTTGTTGACTCCGACTGGCGACCACCGAGAACTTGTGATCAGTGCGATGCCGGCAATCGAGGACGGCGAGGTCATCGGCCTGTCGTGCATTGCGCGCGACATTACCGAGCAGAAGCAAGCCCAAGCGGCCGTGCAACAGAGCGAAGCGAGATTGAGCGGTATGATTTCCTCGGCGATGGATGCCATCATCACGATCGATCAGACAGAACAAGTGATCGATTTCAACACTTCCGCGGAACTGATGTTCGGATGTGCGGCAGGGGAGGCGGTCGGGCAGCCGATCGATCGGTTCATTCCTAAGAAGTCTTGGACCATGCACGGACGCCAGGCCGAGGCATCGGACCTCCTGCATGTCACGAAGGCTTCAGCGGGCGCATTGGGGACGATTTATGGCCGACATACCAATGGCGAAGAATTCCCCATCGAAGCCGCGATTTCCGAGTCGCGAATCGGGACAGAAAAATACTATACCGTGATTTTGCGAGACATGAGCGAGCGGCTCGAACAGGAAGCGGCGCTACGCCTCAGCGAAGCACGTTACCGGGATCTCATTCAGGCCATTCCTGCCGCTATCTATACCTGCGATGCGGGGGGGCGCGTCACGCTCTATAACAAAGCCGCGGTCGAATTGTGGGGGATGGAGCCGACCCTCGATAGGACACAGTGGTGCGGATCGTGGAAAATGTTCCGGCCCGATGGGGTTCCGCTTCCACTCGACGAAGCTCCGATGGCTGGCACATTGCGCGAAGGCCGTGCCGCTCGAAGCGAAGAGATCGTGATTGAACGGCCAGACGGCACCAGACGCCATGTGCTGCCGCATCCCCAACCGATGTTGGATGCCGAGGGAGCCGTCGTCGGTGCCGTCAACATGCTGGTGGACATGACCGACCGCAAGGAGGCGGAGCAGACAGCCGCCAATTTGGCTGCCATCGTGACGTCGTCGGACGACGCAATCGTTGGAAAGGATCTGAACGGCATCGTCACAAGTTGGAATGGTGCCGCCGAGCGTTTGTTCGGATTTACCGCAAAGGAAATGATCGGGCAGTCCGTGAGCAGGATCTTCCCAGTGGACCGACGCGATGAAGAACTCCACATCCTCGAACGGATACGGCGAGGTGAAGCGATCGACCACTACGAAACGATCAGGTGCCGCAAGGATGGAACCGAACTTACGGTTTCGTTGACCGTATCGCCTGTGCTCGATTCTAAAGGGACAATCATCGGAGCGTCAAAGATCGCGCGTGACATCACGGAGCAGAAACGTATCGAGAGGGCGTTACGTCGCAGTGAGCGGGACCTGGCGGACTTTTTCGACAACGCCAGCGTTGGCCTGCACTGGGTCGGGGCTGACGGGATTATCATCAAGGTGAATCAGACCGAATTGGACATGCTCGGATACAGCTGCGAGGAATATGTGGGCCGGCACCTTGCCGAGTTTCACGTCGATCAATCCGCTATTCGGGATATTCTCGACCGTCTGGCCGCGGGAGAAACCTTACTCGAATATCCGGCGAAAATGATCTGCAAAGACGGGTCGGTCCGTGACGTGCTCGTCAATTCAAATGTCCTGTTCGATGAGGGCAAGTTTATCCATACCCGCTGCTTTACCCGCGATGTGACGGACCGGAACCGTGCAGAGCAGGCCTTGGTGGAAAGTCGGAAGGAACTCCAATGCGCCCTGGAGTTTGAAGAAGCCGTGGTGACCAGCATGGGCGAGGGTCTCTATACCGTGGATGGCCAAGGCTTGGTCACTTCTGTCAACCAGACGGCAGAGAAGCTCTTCGGCTGGACCAAGGAGGAGCTACTCGGACGCAAGATGCACGACATGACACACTATAAGCATCAGGACGGCACACCGTTTCCTGCCGAGGAATGCGCGGTTCTCCAAGTGTTGCGCGGAGGGCAGGCCTTGACCAATCATGAAGATGTGTTCATCCGCAAAGATGGAAGCTTTTTCGATGTGCTCTACAGTTCATCGCCCCTTCTCGCTGGAGACCAGGTGGTCGGACTCGTCGTCGTATTTCGAGACGTATCGGACCGCAAGCGCATAGAGAAGGCGATTCTGGACCGCGACCGCGCGTTGACGGCGGTCAACGAAGCCTTAGGAAAACAGACTTTGGCGCTGGCGGAGCTCAATAAGGAACTGGAAGGATTTTCCTATTCAGTTTCGCATGACTTGCGAGCGCCGCTACGGACCATCGATGCCTTCAGCCGCATCCTGGAAGAAGACCATGCTCCTGGTTTGAACTCTGAAGCCCATCGTTGCCTGACTATCGTCCGGAAGGCGGCAGGTCAGGCAGGCGAATTGATCGACGATCTCCTGGAGTTTTCCAGGCTTGGCCGGCAGGAGGTGAGCTTCCATGTCGTCAAGATGATGGGCTTGGTGAGGGAGGTGGCGCATGAGTTGATCCTCACGCAGAACGGCCGGCAGATTGACTTGATTGTCGAGGATTTGCCCCCTTGTCAGGGAGATCCGCGGTTGTTGAAACTCGTCTGGACCAATTTGCTTTCCAATGCCTTCAAGTATACCAACCGGCGGACTGAATGCAGAATCGAAGTGGGGTGGATGCCGGACGACTCAAGTCCTGACGCCGTGACCTATTATGTCAAGGACGACGGTGTCGGATTTGACATGAAATATGTGCACAAGCTGTTCGGCGTGTTTCAACGATTGCATGGAAAAGATGATTTCGAAGGTACGGGTGTCGGATTGGCCAATGTCCAGCGCATTGTCCAGCGCCATGGCGGAAGGGTCTGGGCCGAAGGCAAGGTGAACGGGGGAGCCACATTCTACTTTTCGCTACGAAAGGCTGGAGCATGACGAATGGAATGGAGATTCTCCTGGTCGAGGACAATCCGGAAGATGTGGAAATCACATTACGGGCGTTTCAGAAATACAATTTGTCGAACAACATTCATGTGGTGCGGGACGGCGAAGAGGCGTTGGAGTGCATCTTTTGCACCGGCCGGTATGCCCACCGGTCTGCCGACTCGAACCCCCGGTTGATTCTGCTCGACCTCAAACTCCCCAAGGTCGATGGTATCGAAATCTTGCAACGGTGCAAATCGGATCCGCAGACGAAAGGCATTCCGATTGTGATTCTGACCTCTTCCCGGGAAGAACGCGATCTGATCGATAGTTACAACCTAGGCGTGAACAGCTATGTCGTCAAACCTGTCGATTTCTCCCAATTCACCGAAGCTGTGCGCCAACTTGGATTGTATTGGATGGTGATGAACCAAGTTCCGTCGGACATGCATGCTGGAGGGGGAAGGACAAGAGGATCGCGGTGAAGGAGACCGATTATATGACTCCCTTACGCATCTTGTTCGTCGAAGACAATCCATTGGACACGGAATTGGCCGTCAGAGAGTTGGAGAAAAACGGCTACGAACTGGAGTGGCAACGGGTAGATACGGAGGCAGAATTCACAAGCCGCCTGGCCCACAATCCGCCTGACCTCGTCATTTCAGATCATGCCATGCCGCAGTTCAGCTCATCCGAAGCGTTGCGGTGTTTACACAACAGCGGGCTGACGATTCCCTTCATCGTTGTGTCCCAGGCCATCGGGGAAGAAGAGGCGGTGAAGCTGATGCGCGCCGGGGCGGCTGACTATCTCTTGAAGGATCGCATGGTCCGCTTGGGCGAAGCGGTGCATCACGCCTTGGACAAACAGCAGCTACGGCTTCAGTACGCCGAATCGCAACGGGGTCTTTCGCGGCTCAACCAGGAATTGGAGAGTCGGATCGCCGAGAGAACAGCCGAACTCGAGGTCGTCAATGACGCCTTGGCTCGCGAACTTGCCGAACGGAAGCAGATAGAAGAGCAACTTCGCCAGCTGACTGGCACCCTAGAAGAGCGGGTGAAGGAGCGAACGCAGGAGCTTGCGATATCCTACTCCAGGCTCCGTGCGCTCGCAACGGACTTGACGGTTGCCGAGCAGAGGGAGCGGCGCAGACTGGCCACGGAGCTGCATGATTATTTGGCCCAGATTCTAGTCGTCACCCGAATGAAGGTGGCCCAATTGCAGAAGCAGAATCCTGATGGGGAGATGGGGATAGTGTTGCGGGAGACAGATCGGTTACTCCATCAATCGCTCGACTACACCCGCTCGCTGGTGTCGGAGCTGACACCACAAGCTCTTTACGAGCGTGGACTGGGTGCAGCGTTGCAATGGCTGGGAGATCAGATGTCCCGGCAACAAATCCTAAAGGTCGTCGTGTCTCTCGAAGTACCACAGTTGCCACTGCCCGAGACGGATGCGGTGCTCTTGTTCCAGTCAATACGGGAATTGTTATTCAACGTGTTCAAACATGGGATGACCGATCAAGCCTTTGTCTCGATGGGCCATGCCCAGAACACCTTGACGATCACGGTATCGGATCATGGATGCGGCTTCGATATTTCGCGATTGAAAAAGGATCGCTCCGATCGGTTCGGCCTGTTTAGTATTCGTGAGCGCATGATGGCTCTCGGTGGGGCCTTCGATGTGCAGTCGGTCCCGGGTAAGGGGACGGTTGCCTCGCTCCAACTGCCATATTCGATGCCAGGCGGCCAGATCAATGGGGCAGAACTGACCGCAGAGCAGGGGAGGATTCCGACGAAGCACGCCGCCCTTCGGGTACTGATAGTCGACGACCATCAAATGTTTCGCGAGGGCTTATGCTGTATTTTTGAGGAGTACGATGACTTGACGGTGGTCGGCGAAGCGTCGACCGGGGAGCAGGCGCTGCAATTGGTCGGCATGTTGCAGCCGGATGTCGTGATGATGGATATGCATATGCCTGGGTGGGACGGAGCCGAATCCACCAGGCGGATCTTGCGGGAATATCCTGCGACCGTGGTGATTGGATTATCCATTCAGCCCGACCCGGATGTTACCAAATCTATGCGGGAAGCCGGAGTTGCGGCCTTTTTGCCGAAGGAAGCCATAGGAAATGAGCTGTATGCCACGATTCAAACAGCAGTCAATCGCGAGGCATCCAGATCAAGGTGTCCGTGACCGGCCGGCGATGAAACTGACAATGGCCCCAATGATGAAGAGAACAAACAATATATATGCGATGTAGGTTGCCGTACCCGCCACTCCGGATACCCCGAGAACCGCGGCAATCAACCCGATGACAAGAAATGTAATGGCCCAGTGCAGCATAATAATACCCATCCTCTCTTCGGCGGTTTCCGCGCACTCTCATGTCATTTCCGTTTCATTGCACAGAGAGTGCGCGTCGCGTAGAAATGGAAGTGAAGGTCGGCGGTGATCATGTGGCCACAGCGCCATCCAATGTTTCATGCCAATCCTCCTCAGGCGATCCGATGACGTTACGGCTGAATGTTTCGTGTCTTATTCTGTGCGAACCAGTCATCGACCCATTTCTTTACTTCGTCTTTTCGATCTCCGTAGCGCTCCTGAATTTTTCCTTCTAGCTTGTCACGATTCCCCTCGATATACAGGAGGTCGTCGTCCGTGAAGTTTCCCCATTTCTTTTTCAACTCGCCCTTGAACTGTTTCCATTTGCCTGTGAGTTGGTCGTCGTTGAGGGCGAGGAGGAGAGGGAGCCCCGTCTGTGAGGACGTGTCCTGCTTCTGATCCGCCGCCGACATTGTCGGTGATATGGCAAGTGCGGCGATACTTATCCCAATACCCACCATCATGGTTCGGGCCAGGGCCATAGTGTTCACGGTGTCTCCCTCCTGTGGTTGCTGAGGTCTCTCGGCCTATTTTGAACTAGACTGTCCGACTGGTTTCTGCTGAGTGTGGGCAGTTCGGTACCATTCATCGGCCCATCCAGAGATCTCGTCCTTTCGGTCCGCGTACCGTTCTTGGATCGCGCCCTTGAACTTGTCGTAATCCCCTTCGATCATCATCAAGTCGTCGTCCGTAAAGGAACCCCATTTGCGTTTGAGCTCGCCCTTGAATTGGCTCCACTTCGATTTGAAATGATCGGCATTCATACGTTTCCTCCTTGTGGTTAGTGAGCAATGGATGTCACTCTTCACTTGAGATATACCGTACCTCTGAAAGGCAGAGGACTGGCTTGTTCCCTAGTTCACGCCGCATGCAACCGGGGGGGGGAAAGGAGGGCACGAAGAAGCGGCGCGCATTATGGGTCGCTCAACAGGCTGGGGTTGGTTATCGAAGGATCCCGACGGCCCAGAGGACAAGAAGGACGGTAACTGGAACTCCCAACAACCAGAGAATGAAAGCTTTTCCCATAGTGGCCTCCCTTCCCGCCATTCGGCGACGCGGTGTGTTGACAAACGACGTGATCAGATATGGATACTCAGCTGATGACTTTCTCATCAGCTACTAACGATGTGGAGGAGCTTCGGGCCTGTGCTGGCCCAACTCCTTTAGGAGACTGGCCAGGTCTTCGGCATGTTCTTCCTCCTGCGCGAGGATCCACTCCAAAAGCGTTCGAGTCGTGGGATCGTCCGTGCCTACATAGGTGATGAGTTCACGATAGCTATCGATGGCGATCCGTTCAGCGATCAAATCTTCCGTAATCATCTCGGCCAACGACGCTCCTTCGACATATTCAGAATGGCTCCGGTTCAGCAGCCCATCCGGGGACAGGTTCGGCTCCCCCCCCAGTTGTACGATGCGTTCGGCCAGTTTATCGGCATGGGCTTGTTCCTCAATGGCATGCTGGAGAAACTCGCCCTTTATGCTGAGAGAACTGATTCCGGTGGCCATAAAGTAATGGCGCCGATAGCGCAGGACGCAGACGGTCTCCGTGGCGAGGGCGTCATTGAGCAGCGCGAGCACTGTCTCGACTTTAGCCTTGTACCCGGCAGTCATGGCGCCGTCCTCCAGTCCCTGTCTGGCGCGTGTCCGGAGTGTCTTCACGTCAGTCAGGCCGATAGCTTTCTTGAGGATTTTTTCATTGTTCGACACGCGAGATGCCTGGGTGTCAGATTGCACTGGGGGCACTGTGCTGTCTTTCATGTTCTCCTCCTTAGGGGTCGCTCTCCGCTGGTATAGTCCTTTTTATCCTCGGCCTACTCCCGCGGCAACGGGCTCATGCTGTAGCCGCTTCTCGACGGTCTTCCAATCGATGTTCGAGAAGAAGGCCTCAATGTAGGACGCCCGCTCGGCCGGCTTGTAGTCAAGCAAATAGGCGTGCTCCCACACATCCATGACGAGGACCGGGATGAAGCCGGCGACATTGCCATGCTCGTGCAGGCTGACCCAGTGATTGGAGAGTCGTCCATTCTGGGGATTCGCATAACACATGGCCCACCCCACGCCCCGCATTTTTCCCACGCTGGAGAAATCCAGTTTCCAGCTCTCGTAGCTGCCGAAACTGTCTTCTGCGGCTTTCACGAATGCCGAATCTTGCCCGGGCTTCTTGGCTCCTCCTTTGATCAAATTCTCAAAATAATATTCGTGGAGGACCATCCCATTGTATTCAAACCCCAAGCGACGGGTCAGCTCCGAGTAGGCCGGCATTTCTTCCTGATCGATCTGCCCATCGCTGAGCATTTCTCCAATCTGAGTTGAAAGTTGGTTCGCGGCCTTTACATATCCCTCGTACAACTTCTCATGCATGTCGAGCGTTCGATCAGAAATCCCACTGAGTCCGCATAAATTGAACGGTTTGACATCATAGGGGCGTCGCATGCTTTCCATATGTCTCTCCTACGCGCATCAGCTTGTTCAGAGTGCTGGGAAGGGGTTAAGGTGCCGTCAGGTCAGTGGCTGGCCTCAGCCTTTCGAATCGACAGCGCATGATTCTGATTGTTCACCTTCGCCTCGATACGATCGCCTTTTTTCACTTCTCCCGACATCTCGGTGGTTTTATCTGTATGTAGACGGACCTCTTTACCGTCCTTTACCTTGACGAAATAGTTCCCGCTTTCTACGCGGAACAGTTCGCCTTGGATCATCTTGGATCCTTCAGCCGAGCTACTCTGCATCTTTACGTTCTTTTGCTTGTCATCATCGCTTTGGAAGCCCTGTCGATCATCTACGTGATCCGTTTTCATCACGTCCGAGGGCGAAGGGGAATGTTCTGCCTGCACCGTATTGGAAAGCCCAAGGCACAATAGGATTCCACACGACAGAAACCCTACGAATTTTGGAATAGACACCATGATAGCCTCCTGGGTTAATGGGGACGTCGGACAGTTCTACCTATACTCTCCCAGGAGAACTGAATGACGACCTATCAACATGCCTAGTTTTCTGGTGAAGCATCCCTAGGGGAACCAATCGTGCGGGGGTGGATTCTAACTAGTGAGCCGGAGGCTTGCCAGGAGGTTCGGGAGGGGGGGCGCTGCCTGGTTTGGGTTTCTCCATTGCACCAGGAGAGGGTTCTGGGTCAATTGCCATCTTAGGGTCGACAATTGGAGGTGTCACTGCTGAACGTGGGTCCGGAATCGTCTGAGGGCGCCGTTCTATTCCAGGATCTATGCGAGACGGTGGCGGCTGACTCGGTGCTTGATCCTTATTAGAGGGTGCCTCTACAGGGGGTGAGGAGGGGGGAATGATATCAGCTGCCACCGCTGAGAAAAACCATACTGCCATGATCATGGGCACGAGCAGGAAGACCACCATGGTTCCTTACCCTCTTAAGGGTCGTCTCACGATCCCGGAAAGACGGCCGCTGGAATCTTTGACAGGAAGGGCATTCAATCCCCGCGTTCGCATCAATGCACAGGCGTCAATCAGCAGGTCATCCTCGAAGCAATAGGAAGGGTCGGCTACCATGATCCTATGAACGGCTTCGGACGGTAAGGTATTCGCTAGTGCAATGTCTCGGTCACACAGGGTACCGATCAGCGTACTCTCGTTGCAGACGAGGAGCGTGTCGAGGTGAAAGGCCTTTAATAGTCGCACCGCTTCTCCAACCTCGCTCACGGGGCTGACAACAGGCACCTGATGACTCATAGAATCTTTGACACGAACACACTCGTCTGGAAGGACCCCCAATTGTTCCGCTTCAGTGGATTCAAGTTGGATTCCGGAGCGCTTGCGGTCGATAGGGATTCCCGGCGGTCGAGCGTCAAGTTTTCTCGCCATTCGCTGCTCTGGGTTTCGCCTTTTTCCCATCCTGCACCGCTCACCAATTCTTCTGAACCCTCCAATTCTACCAAAGGATAGCCGCCCGGGACGCCTCTCGCGTACTAGAGGAATCCCTAATTTATTGGGATCTCGAGGGGGCCAGGACTAGGGTCTTTTCACGCGGCACCTAGGGGATGTTCTAGTGCAAGGCTACGAGTGGCCTTGATAACAACAATGATAACAGAGGGGAAACAAGGTACGGATTATCCACACAACAATGAGGGCTTCATGATTACGATTATGCCAGGTATCTCTCACGGCGTTCGAGAAATTGAAGACACTCCTACCCCTGGCCGCGTCACAGGTTCGGCCCCTGGATCGGTTGGATGTCGGCGTTGCGGGGGTCTGCTCGTCGATGAACATTGCATGGATATCGGGGAAGAAGGGAACGGATATAGGTTTTGGGGACTGCGCTGCGTCCAGTGTGGGGATGTGATCGACAAGACGATTCTGCGCAACAGAGTTTCACCCATCGAAACGATAAATAAACTTAAGTCACGCACGAGGTCGCGGGCTATAGTCCAGGTGTTGGCCGGCCGTATGAGGGGACGAAGGGAAGTATGCCACAGTGCATAACATCCCCATCTTTTGAAGGCTGTGAGGCCGACCGACAGAACCGCTGATCCGCAGTCTGAGAAACTGGGGAAAGTCCCGTGAGGGTATGTCCCCACACCTCATCACGAGCAACGCCGAGCATACTGTGCGTTATCCTTCGAGCCTTGCGGATCTTGCCGGGAGGGCTGTTCTGTCTCCTCTGTTTCGCTGTAGGCATCGAGCCGCCAACGATCGCAGCTGATGATTCCTACATTGCCGGCTATGCCTCCGCCGTTCTCCAGCACGAATTCAATGTGCCGGGGGCAATCCTCGAGGTGCACAATGGCGTGGTCATCGTCAAGGCTGATTCACTTGGCAAGCTAGACCGTCAGAAGATTCTCACGGCACTGGAAAAGATTCCCGGCGTGGTTCGCGTGGAAGTCCGCGAGGAGGCAGAGCCTCTCAGTGAGTTGGCGGAGCCGTCGCAGGTCGTTATTCAGAAAAAAGTCTCCACGGCCGAGTCAAAATTCCTTCCTCGCGGTCTCCTTTTCGCTCCCCTTCATGCCGACCCGCGATGGCCACATTTCTCCCTTGCCTACCGTCAAGTGTCCTTCGGCCAGGAACCGGACCATACGGGCTCGGCCAATCTTGGTGAAACGATTGCGCTCTATCGAAACGCGGCTCCAATGGATGGTCAATGGGAAATCGCACTCCAGGCCGGAGTCTTCAGTGTCTTCAATATGAGCGCCCCCTCCGGTTCGAAAGATCTGGTTAACGCCGACTATATCGTTGGATTGCTCACGAGCTACCGGACAGGCCCGTTCTCAGGGTTCCTCCGCCTCTACCACCAGAGTTCACACCTGGGCGATGAATTCATTCTCAATAGTCCGACCCCCATCAATAGAATAAATCTGAGTTTCGAAGAGGTGGATCTGAAATTATCGTATGAACTGACTTCCTGGCTCAGGCTTTACGGCGGCGGAGGGATGCTCGTGTGGCGGGACCCGAACGATCTACAACGCGGCACGAGTCAAGCGGGGGCGGAACTCACCAGCGCAAGGACGTTCTGGGGCGGCACGGTTCGTCCGGTGGCATATGCCGATTTTCAAGCAAATGCGAGAAGCAATTGGAGGGTCGCAAGCTCCGTCATGACGGGACTTCAATTCGAGGATGCGAGAATCGGAGATCGCACGCTGCAGGTACTCGTAGAGTATTTCGGTGGCCCCTCACCCAACGGACAGTTTTATTCTCAAAATACCGAATGGTTTGGCCTTGGCATTCATCTTTATTATTGAACTCACTCCACAAATTCCATGCCTCATCAGTCCAGCGATCATTTTTAGCTCGTGCCCTTGTAGGCTGTCTGCGTGACAACGAATGGGACCATCAGGCGATTACGCACTTTTTCGGTGAGGATACCGGTCTTGTGTGGACGGGGAACGTTTGGGGCGGGACGACGATCGGCCTTTTGCTCCCACACTTCGTTTCAACAGGGCCATCAAATCGATGACTTCGCCTCTGACCGGTTTCGTGTCCTGTTGGTCGGGCTCCGTCACGACCTCGGTTTGTCCCGCTTTGATCCGTTTATCGATCAGCTTCATGAGATCTTCGTGATACGTGTCCCGATAACGCTCCGGTTTCCACGGTTCCGTCATTTCGTCCACGAGCGTCTTGGCCATCTCGATTTCGCGAGGTGAGATGCCAAATGCTTTCAAATTGCCCGAGGGCACCTTGAGTTCCTTCGCCGATTTCAACTCATTTGTGTATCGCAGGGTGTTCAACACCATGACGCCGCCGTTTGGGATTAGGGCAGCGAGATACTGCCGGGTGCGAATCACGACGGTGGCAATGGCAATTTTGCCGGTTGCCTTCAAGGTTTCACGCAGCAAGACATACCCCTTCTCCCCTCGTTTGTCCGGCGCCAGATAGTAGGGCGTTTCAAAATAGGTGGGAGGAACTTCTTCTGCCTTCAGGAAGGCCAGGATGTCAATGGTTTGTGTGGCTTCAACGTTGGCGCGCTTAAAATCCTCATCAGTCAGCACGACATACCTGTCCTTTTCATACTCATAACCCTTGACGATGTCGTCCCACGAAACCTCTTTCTCCGTTTCCTTGTTGTAGCGTTTGAATCCGACAGGCTTCATATTGCGCCGATCCAACATAGTCAAGTCGAAATTATTGCGGTTCTCAGCGGAAGACAAGACGACTGGGATGTGGACTAGACCAAAGCTGATGGCGCCTGTCCAGATTGAACGCGGCATGAGGAGACCTTGTCGACCAAGATGTGAGGGGTTCGCTGTCTCCCTTGTAGAATACTGCGGAAAGACAGTTCCAGCGCACTGGAAGTATCCCTAGGGAGGGATGCTGACAGGTTGTCTGGCCCGGAAACTTCATTCCCGGACGGCAAGATCAACTCGAAGTCTTAGGAACATCAAGTCAATTGCCGTCTGCCTGCCCTGGTTGCCATGCGAAGGCGGACAGATTGCCCCCGATCCTTCCTGAAATCACCGCTGTATCCGAGCGACTGGAGCAGGCAAGGCACAGCAAATGTTTCTCATGGGTCTCGAATGATTCCATACACTTCCCCTGTTCCCGACCCCTCTGACTCTTCGCAGGTAATCACTCGCGGTATTAGCCTTGCACCCAATCGGCCGGGTGAACATCATTTCCAGTCCATGGGACTGCAACAAAAGGAGTATGCAATGCCACCATCAGTGCGACCCATTCCAGCTGGTTACCATGCTCTTACTCCGTTGCTCACTATGAAGGATGTAGGGAAGGCGATTGGATTTTATCAACGCGCGTTCGGAGCAGAAGAACGGACCCGGTTCCTTGGACCTGACGAGAGCATCATGCATGCGGAAGTCAAGATCGGGGATTCGATCATGATGCTGGGCGAGGAACATCCCGAAATGGGATGTCAGGGGCCGCAAAGTCTGGGAGGAACGCCCGTGAATCTCTATCTGTATGTCGAAGATGCGGATCAGGCCTTCACGCGCGCTCTTTCAGCCGGTGCGAAGGCAGACAAGCCGGTGGCGGACATGTTTTGGGGCGATCGATGTGGACAGCTAACGGACCCCTTCGGCCACAGGTGGAGCCTGGCGACGCGCACAGAGAACCTTTCGCCGGAAGAAATCCGGAAACGTGGGGAGAAGTTCTTTGCTCAAATGGCGACGCAAGCCCGATAGTCCAGGAGTTCGGGCAGGGACACGATGATATCGTACAAAGGAGGTGCTCTAATGAAATCTCTCATCAGACCCAGATTCCTGACGTTGCTGCTCCCGCTGCTGATTGTGGCCGGTTGCAGTCAAACCCATACTATCCCCACGACCCATCGGATGCCACAACCGCCGCCTCAAATAGGCAAAATCCCACCGACCATCGCGCCGCTCAGTCCGAGTGTCACGCAAGCAAAGGCTCCCGAGTCCATACTCCCCATGACCCTTACGACCGACCTCACGCCGGTGCAACGGGCCATTCAAGCCGCAATCCCCGAGCGGTTCAGCGATGTCGATTCTTCGCTCACCAACCCCCTTGCGAGCGGCTATCGCTGGCAGTTTGTCCGGGAAGGCCAACCGCAAGTATTCATTCAGGACGGACTCGTGAAGTATCAGGCGGTGTATCGGGGGGAGCTCGAATCGCGGGCTGCACGTGCCTGTCGACTCGACCCTCTCTTTCCCGTGCTCGAGGGAACAGGACGACTTATGCTTCGTGAGCAAAACCAGGGACTGGGGGTCGTAATGACCGATTCAACCGTATCCCTTAATCTGAAACCGGAGAGCGACAGCAGATGCAACATGTTTAACAGCTCGGTGAACGATCAATTGACCGAGCTGTTCAGACAGGAAGTGATCAATCAGCAAATCCGACAGTCAGTCGAAAGCTACTCGATTCCTATCCAGGTCATTTGGGATCGATTACAGGAGCCGATGACCGTAGGACAAGCCCACAGCCAGCTCTGTCTCTATGGCAAGGCACAAGACCTCACTTTTGGTTCGTTCAAGGGGCCAGGGCATCAGACAACGATCAGCGGACTTGCCCGGGAAACGCCGATTGCCCTCTATCAGACTCCCTGCCAGAAGTCGACGATCGTGCCTCCGTTAAAGGTCCATATGGATAATACGGCTGCGGCGGATCAAGGAGGGCAGCCATACAGGATACTCCTCACAGTTCCGGTGCCCTATGCCGTGCTCACGCAACAATTACAAGACAGACTGTTCCACGAGGAGATAAAGCTGGCCACACGGTTCGGTGATACACTGACCATCGAACGTGCGAACGCCTCTGATGTCAACGGCCGCTCTCTCGTCTCTGTACAGACGAGCGGAGCCGTGAACGGCACCCTGTATTATTGGGGCACCCCGCGACTGGAACATGGAGGTAATGTGGTCATGGTTCCAGATCTCCAGATGGACAATGAAACTAAGGTCGCGTTGGATGAGGTGACGCCCGGGTACTGGCACTTGGTCGACGCCGAATTGGGGCCACGTTTGCGGCAAGCCGCCACGATTGAGTTGACGCCGCGGATCGGAAATATGAAAACCACACTAAGCGGCCAGCATTCGTCCGGAGGCTTGGCCATGGATCTGCTGATGGGACGCCAGGAAGCAGGCCAAGTTACTTCAACCAAAGAGGCTCTCCTTGCCGATGTTTTGTTGGAGGGAACGGCGAGCGCCACTGGCCGAGTGCCCATCGAGACTCGGGCTCAGAGCGACGCGGCCGAGAGAACCATGCGCCTACCAGCAACGGCAGACAATGTGGCAGGGAGGGCGGCGCCTATAAAGGACGCTCGCTAGCCATCGTCCAGGGGGCAGACGCAGCGTCTGCCCCCCCGCTGCCTGTTCTTCCGTCACCTTGTCGCGCCCTATCTCTTCCCATACTCCCGCGCGCGTGGCCTTCAACGAACTCGCTTTTTGATATCCCTACCTTCAGCGCAATGACTGTTCCACGGTGTTCCCAGAACTAGGAGTTTTCCTAGTTCTAAGGATGAATCAAACAACGGTAACTTCGTCTTGTGAGATGAAACGCCCAACCCCGTTAAGCCAATGAGGAGGAGTAATGACTACCATTGTCAGGTCCATCGATGTCAACGTGCCGGTACGGACTGCTTACAATCAATGGATCCGATTTGATGAATTCCCACAATTCATGGAAGGCGTAAAACAGGTCACGCAGATGGATGCCAATCGCCTGCATTGGAAAGCCGAGATCGCAGGCCAGGAAAATGAGTGGGTAGCCAAGATCATTGAGCAAACGCCGGACAAGCGCATTGCATGGACGAGTCGAGATGGGGCTCTCCATGGAGCCATGGTCACGTTCCATCCGCTCTCGGACGCCCAGTCGAAGATTCTATTACGGGTCGGAAGAATCACGGGAAGAGGCATTGGCAATGTTGGAGAGGCCTTGGACGCATTGTCGTTACGCGCGCAGCGAGATCTTGAACGATTCAAGATCCTCATCGAGGTACGAGGTCGCGGGATCGGGGGTTGGCAGGAGCAGGTTTGAGGCATTGGCAATATGGGTCGTCACTGCGCTGGCGGCTGTCCAGTAATCTTGTTGGGTGGCATTGCTGCACCGATGGAGGGAGGAGCGTACCATGGCGGAAAAATCGTGCGCAAACCCGCGATGTACCTGTCTGGCCGAACCGGGGAAAGAATTCTGTTCGGATAATTGCCGGGAAGCCAAAACCGGGGCTTCCTGTTCCTGCCCCCATAAAGGATGCAGAAGCAAGGGCTAGCAGGTGTTGAAAACCTACTTGAGCATAGCAGAGAACAAGGTCTGGAACCTCGCAAACCACCCAGAAGCCACCGCAGGCTGTTCAAAAAGGCCGTCCAGCAAGGCCGCAGCAAGCGAGGAGGCGAAGCGTACTCCCTGTAGTACGTTGAGCCTCTGAGCGTGGCGAGAACGCCGCGGGCGGACTTTTTCAACAGCCTGCTAGATGAGGTCGAGCTGACCATGGACGCTCATCGGCCAACACCAAATCCCGCTCCTGATCCCCCATTGCCCCCCGATCCTTCGCCGTTCCCAGGCCCGGGTCCTGGTCCGGGGCCTACTCCACCCCAGCCGCCCGATCCGTCGCCATTTCCCGGTCCTCCGATCACCATTGGAAGAAAAACCTATGGCATGATTGGCCAGCAGCTGGAACCCTGATTCCTGGAGTGACGAAATGAGCGAGGACGATGAGGCCGTGATTCCTCATGTCGGTACAGCAACGAAGGCAGGCCAATACTTAGAGGGATCTCCTCCGTCTCCTTGGACCACTCAAGCACCCACCGCGCCGGGATTGTATTGGTACCGCCGATCAGTCGCCTTCAAAGCCCATATTGTTGAAGTTGAATTAGAGGGCAAGACCCTCAAAGTCGATGATCAATATACCGATCACTGCAGAGGTGAGGTCACGACAATTGAGGGACAATGGGCAGGACCCTTACCCCCGCCGAAGTAAGATTTGTCGATCGCGGCACCGGTGTCTTACTAGGGCTTTTCCGGGTATGCATTGTTTTCAGAAGGCGTATGATGAACATACTTCGGAAAGCCGCAATGCAAAAACTGTAACGGACGACGGAAACGTGGTTTGATACGGTGGAAGCAAGGCGAGACACCGAAGTAAAAGGCTCGATTCCGAAAGGTGTCGGGCCTTTGTTTTAGTCGGCGGTGCCCCGGTCCTCCAAAGACTTCCTCCAGCCCCTCACGCCAGTGCCTTTGCGACCTCTGTTAATCCGTTCGACGGGGCGGGGCTTATCGCGAGAGCCATCGGCGTCGAAGTGGTCAGATTCGAAGTCTGCGAAAGAGAGAGAGGGGCAGGGAGTTCCCGCGCCCAAATGACTAGAGTTCCCAGCAAGACATGATCTGGCCGCGACGCTGATCAGGCATGCCAGGCTTTGAGGGTCGGGCATGCCTGTTCGGGCTTATGGGGCTTGCTTTACCTCTGCAGATTGGTTGGATTTAGGTAGTTGAGCGGCTTGTTCCTTCTCTCCTGGATTGATAAAGATGGGCGTCTTCAAATCATCTGGGAGCAGGACCATTTTGGCCGTTTGGCTGTCATACAATTTGTAGCGAAGGTATTCGGGCGTAAGAGTCTTGGTAATGGTTTCTTGGGCCCGAGCCTGTCCTTCTGCACGAATGCGAATAGCGTCACCTTCGCCCGTAGCTTGCATGCGGGTAATATCCGCCTGCTTCGTCGCAATGAGCAGTTCGTACTCTTTCTGGTCTTTTTCCTGCTCTTTGGCTTGTTTTTGTTCGATAGCCGTTAAGACGATTTGTGGAAAATCTACGTCGGAGAAGGCCACGCTTTGTATGGCCAAGTGGCGCATCTCGAGTTTGTCTTCCATAACTTTCTGCACCTTGTGCTCAATGTCCGCACTCTTTTCGGGGATCATCAGTACGGAATATTCGGAGATGACATTGCGAATTGCAGCGAGAAATTCGGGCTTGACGATTCGCGTATAATAATCTGTCCCCACGGTCTCAGCCAAATAATACACTTCTTGTGGGACCGGCCGTAAAATGATCGCGGCCTTCACTGCCACTTGCAAATCATCTGCAGTCCACGCATCGACGCTCTCCATATAACTTTGCCAACGGACATCATAGAGATAGACGTCGTTCCAAGGGGCTTTCCAATAGAATCCATCCGGTAATGGCTCCTTTGAGAGTCCTTCCGACAAGGGACGCCACATCAGTCCGCGTTCCCCAGGCTGTACGCTCGCGCCAATACATGCGGTCGTTGATAAGAGAAGGCATATGATCGTCATACATTTAAGTTTCCCCATGAGTAGGCCTCCAGTATGGTTAGGAAGATGCTTCTGCAGAACGTGAAAGCATGTTTCGCAGAGGATGATTCCAACGGTACAGTCGGTAGTGCGGAGTGACTACTGGTGAATACCCGCGGAAGGAGAAAATCCTGGAAGGTGTGGGCCTTAGCCTTACAATTCGAGGGTGGCTTTTAACGGCAAATGATCGGAGGCTTGGCGTGCCAAGGGGCTTTTGTGCACCGTGAGTTCCCGCACGGAGTGCGGGGGTCTGACCCATATGCGGTCGAGAGCGAAGATGGGCCATTTGGCAGGAAAGGTTGCGAGGTGCTGGGCATGACCGAATATAGCCTGAATCCACAGAAGCGACCGTCCCCACAATAGCCACTCATTCATATCGCCCATCAACACACAGTCCTTGGTCCCGACACCCTTCAGGACCCGTTGCACCTGCTCCCGCCGCTCGGCTGGGCCTAGCCCGAGATGAGTGGCGATCAATTGGAGAACATGTCCATCGCAGTTCACATCGACATCGATGGCCCCACGCGGTTCATTCTTCAGCACCGTCAGATCGATGAGTCTCACTCTGAGGGCGTCACATCGGAGCAGCAAAGCATTTCCGTACTTTCCCGTTTGGCGAAGCAAGGTCGGGCCAGGGATGGCATGCAAATCAGTTTCGTATGCCAGCCACTGCATCAACTCAAGGCCTCGATGTTCCCGGGAATCCACTTCTTGGAGTGCGATGATATCGGCGTCAAGCTCTCTGATCACGCGGAGGATTCGTTCCGGGTCATAGCGCCCGTCTCCGCCGATACAGGAATGGATATTATATGTGGCGAGTCCCAGGCGCATCACGAGCCTCCTCGCCTTTTCAACCACTTCCATAGGCCGATGCCTCCAAGAAGGAGGAAGAGAGCGATACCGGCGAGCATTCCGATGCCCGTGATCGTGGGGTATCTGATTGTGTCGCTGATTTGATTGACGAAGATCGAAATGGCTAATAGACCTGGCAGTTCACCCAGCACCGTGCCGAAGGCAAAATCCCGGAATCGAATATGGGAGGCTCCCGCAACGAGATTGACGATTGTGAAAGGTGCGATCGGCACGAGGCGAATCATGACCACCGCGATAAGTCCCTTTTGTGCCAGTCGGCGACTGAGCTGGTGTAGCCGGGAACCCGCGAGTCGTTGGATTGAGTGTCTTCCAAGAAGCTTGCCAATCCAAAACGTGAGAAAGGCGCTCACTGTCATGCCTACGAGTGCATAGGAAAATCCTAGAATTGGTCCGAATGCGAGAACGGTTATGGCGATCATGGCCGTCACGGGAACGACCATCAAAGCTCCTAGGACAAATGCGGCCAATGCTAGAAACGGGGCCACGGGACTCTGTTTGAATTGTTCAGCAAAGCCCACTAACATCGGGATGTCCAGTAACTTTCCAAGGGGCGTCCAATGCCATGCAGCGGCCAGGGCCAGTAATCCCGACAACACAGAGGCACCCAGGATCAGCTGCCGGCGAACCGAGCGCCGGGAGGCATGTGGCACGAGCATTGACTCGTAGGGCCTGGTGGGGTCTATGTAGTCGGCGTCCGGAACCCAATCGTCCACATCTGCCGGAATCTTGTCGTCAAAAACGCGCAATGTGCGAGGCTTCCCCCGTAACGCCTCAATGGATGAAATTAACAAACCTTCACGCGCAATGGCGTCGGCAACCTGATCGGAGGTGACATCGAGATGTTCACCGAGGAGCCGATTCCGAAAGCCGGCGATGGTTCGCTGGATCTCCGGATCTCCGGAAGACTCGATTGCCAGATCACATTCGGTATCGAATCCCATCGAGCGGTTACTGCAATTGGCTGAACCGACCCGAACAAAATCATCATCGATCACACAGACCTTCGCATGTAAGGTCATACAGTCTTTGCCCAATCCGGGAAGGTGTGGAAAGTAGAGAGCCAAGCGATGGAAGCGGTCCCCGGCGCGCAGTTTCTTCAGCACCCTTCCGCGCAATACATCCATCGTATGGTGCTCCAGCCAACCATCGCTGTGGGGGTGCAGCAGGATGACGATCTCCGGCCCCATAGGATCTTGCAAGCGCTTTGCCAGCGCCGAAGCGATGACATTTGAGGTGAGGTATTGAGTTTCAATATAGATGAATCGTTGTGCTCGTGTGATCGACTCTGTGAACAGCGCTTCAACTTCTCGAATCTCCTTCTGATTTTCATAGTCCGGTTGTGTACGTGCGATCGCAACAGGGATATGCTGTAAATCAGGCGTCACCGACGGTGGCCAATGGTCTCCAGCCAGCTCGAGAACGGGCGGAGACAGGTGCTCACCTGTCGCGCCCTCCCAACGCGCCCGCGTCAATTCACCAAGAGCGCGGGCCGCCTCGCCGTCCACCATCATCTGGATATCGTGAAACGGGCGACAGGGTTTCCCGTCCATGAGACGGCGCTGTGGATGATTGAGCCGATGTGCGGGGGTGTCCCACCGGCAGGGCGCAAAGTCTAAACCTCCGACGAATGCCAATGCATCATCGATGACAACGACCTTCTGATGGTGGGATGCACCGACGGGATGGGCGCCGTCCTTCACGGTATGCAATCGCCGTGGAGTGAACCAGCTTGCATAGGAAGTCCATTCACGCTCAATGCTGTAAATCAGATGCTGATCCCAAGTGAGCACATAGATTTGCAGTTGGTGCTGTCGTCGCAAAAGTTCGCGGAAAAATGTTCCGATTTGATCGGGAAGTCCATCCTGGTCCTGATCGATCATCATGCTGGTTCGGCTGTCGAAATCCCATCCAAGAATCATGATGGACCATTGTGCATGGGTAGCCGCTGCACGGAAGGCACGGAAGTATGCGTCACCGTCGATGAGGAAGGATACGTGGCGTGACTCTTCGATGCGCCAACAGTTTCGGCCGGCCTGAAAAAGATCTGTGGCTATCCGATCCTGAATAATCATGACATACCATCAGGACTGGGACCATTCACAAGACTTCAATACACCGCACATAGGACAAAGGCTCGGCCCCTTTCGGAACCGAGCCTCTCGCGTCGGGTCATGCGCTGCAACCCAGTGTATTCACCACGTTGCCGTCGTGCATTCACAGCGTGTGCAGTGCTGGTTCCCGATGCATGTTCACTCTATGGTATCCCAGGGCTGAGCTGTACTAGGAAAATGCCCAGCCCTCCAAACTTCATGTCAGATTCCTTGTCTGATCGTTCATCACGCTGCAGTGTCGAGACATGCCCCGATTCAGTGACGCCATCCCTCCTCATCAGCGTGCCTTTAACAGGGTCTTTGGCTAATCGTTTCCCAACATCAGTTGCGTCTCTTGATCTTCCAGAGGTTTTGCAAAACTAGGCAGCCGCCTAGCTCCGCAGCCTTTTCTCTCTGCTAATTTAAGGAACTCTGGGCGAGGATTCTGAATAGAGGTTACAGAATACATGTCCGGTCGTTTGATAGATCACGAGAAAGAGAAACCGGCCGTTTCTACCGGACAATCAAGCTTGAAGACAGAAACCATTGAGGCGAGGCGGTCCACTGCGCATGTCGGCACCGTCCCGGCCTTCCTCAAATGGTCGGTGCTGGCCTGTGGTGTCCTATTCGCGGTGATTCTGAGCAGTTTGTTTGTTGTCAACCGAGAACTACCCGGGTTCATTGAGCGTCAGCTCAATGCACATGTGTCAGGGTATCGGTTTACCGTGGGCCAAGCGAGCCTCTCTCCCAGCCTGTCGCTTGAGGTTCGAGAGTTGACCATGATGCAGATGGAACATCCAGACCCCCCCGTCGCAGAAATTCCGCGATGGGTCTTCAGCATTCAATGGCGACATCTGTTATCCGGCGTGCTGGTTAGCGATTATCTTATCAGTCGACCGACCCTCCACATTACCCTGCCGCAGGCGAAGAAAGAACTGCAAGACACAGTTCCCATCCATCAAAAAGGCTGGCGAGAGGCCCTCTATTCCTTCTATCCCATTAAGATCAATGAGTTTAAAATCGAAGATGCCGACGTCACCTATGTCGATCAGGATCCATCTAAACCGCTGCGTTTCACCCATCTCAACCTTGTTGCCGGGAATATCCGTAATATCCGGTCTCCCAATGACGCGTACCCGTCCGATCTCAATCTGGATGGCAATATCTTTGGCTCGGGAGAAATCCTGATGAAAGGAGGTGCCAATTTCCTTGCGGAGCCACACGCGGGAATCAATGTCGATCTGGCCCTGCAGCACGTCGAACTCGAGCCGTTACTCCCGGTGACCGGGCGCTACAATATTACGATACAGGGAGGGCTGCTTGCAGCCGACGGGCGGTTGGAATATACGGCCGAAGGCGAGACCACGGCCAACTTGAAGGCAATGACGATCGAAGGTGTCCGTGTGGATTATGTCCACAGTTCCGAAACGAGGGCCAAAGAAACTCAGACGGGACGGGTTGCCCTGAAGACGGCCCGGCAACTCCAGAACAAATCAAGGACCTTAATCCTGATCGACCATGGAGAGATCAAGGACAGCGAATTCGGCTTCGTCAATACAGCGGCCAAGCCACCTTATCGTGTGTTCCTAAGCCGCGGCGCGCTGCATCTCGATCACATCAGCAATCATCTCATCGAGGGGAGCGGCTCCATCACGCTCACAGGCGCATTTATGGGATCCGGTAACACCGTGATCGGCGGGACATTCCGGCCCGAGACGAAATCCCCGGACTTCGATCTGAGCATTAAGATCGAACGGACGCAATTGCGCGCGATGAACGATCTGCTCAGGGCCTATGGTAATTTTGACGTGACCGCCGGACTGTTCTCACTGTTTTCCGAGTTGAAGGTGAAAAACGATCGAGTGGAGGGCTACATCAAACCGCTTTTCAAAGAGATGAAAGTATACGACGCGCGGCAGGATAGAGAGAAGAGCCTATTCCGCAAGCTGTACGAAGGTCTGGTCGGAGGGGTGGCCAAGCTGCTTGAAAATAGACCCAGGGATGAAGTCGCGACTCGAACAGATCTATCGGGCGCCGTGGAGCACCCCGAAGCGAGCACCTGGCAGGTCATTATCAATTTGGTGAGAAATGCGTTCTTCCAGGCAATCCTTCCCGGTTTTGAAAATGAAATCCGCTCCCCACATCAATGATGATGGCTCCTAGGCCGCACGTGGCCGCTCGTGCCTGCACTCGGGAAGCACCCAGGCGTAGCTTTTCTACAGTCGCAGTACAGTTTATGGGAGGTGTGGAGGATCAAGTGAACCTTAAGATTATCTGGGAGCTCCTGCGCGCAACCTTTGCCAAATGGACCAAGGATCACGCTCAACAATTGGGTGCTGCGTTGGCATTTTATACGGTCTTCTCACTGGCGCCCATCTTGCTGATCGTGATCGGAATTGCCGGACTGGTGTTTGGACAAGAGGCGGCTGAAGGCCAAATTATCGGACAAATTCAAGACCTCGTCGGCGACAACAGTGCGAAAGCTATTCAAGCTATGCTTGCCTATGCCAGGAAGCCGTCGACCAGCCTTATCGCGACAGGCGTGGCCATTGTGACTCTGCTCTTCGGCGCGACCAGTGTATTCGCGCAGGTTCAAGAGGCGCTCAATGTCATTTGGGGAGTGGAACCCAAGCCGGGACGAGGAATTATCCAACTCATAAAAGACCGGTTCATTTCATTTGTGGCGGTACTCGGAAGCGGGTTTTTACTATTGGTCTCTTTGGTGCTGAGTGCGGCTTTGTCCGCCGTGGGACAGACACTGGAAGCGGTACTCCCAGCCCCGGAACTGCTTCTGCAGGCCATCAATTTTCTCCTCTCTTTTGTGGTGATCACCTTCCTATTTGCAATGATCTATAAATTGATCCCGGACGTGTCGAACAACTGGCAGGATGTATGGGTTGGAGCGGGGATGACATCGCTTCTCTTCACGATCGGCAAATCCCTTATTGGCTTGTATCTGGGCAAGAGCGAAGTCGGATTGGCCTATGGCGCAGCCGGCTCTCTCATCGTCGTCTTACTCTGGGTGTATTATGCCTCGCAAATATTCCTCTTCGGGGCGGAGTTCACGGCGGTCTATGCGGCTTCTCATGGGTCCCATGTGAAACCAACCCCCAACGCTATGCCGACGCACGATAGCTCGTCGGCTGTTCCAGGCACGACCTCGGAATCCCCCCGGAAGGTCGCGTGAGAGAAGATAACAATATGGATTCGCGAACGGGACAACAGGAACCAAAGGTGTTTTCCCGATGGGCCACGTATGCCGCTCGAACCTTGGGCAGTGCAAAAGCGTTTGTCCTGGCCTTGGGGATTGTCCTGGTCTGGGCTTTGTCCGCCCCTGTTTTTCGTTTTAATGATACGTGGCAACTCATCATCAATACGGGGACGACGATTGTCACCTTTCTCATGGTGATTTTGGTGCAACATACGCAGAACCGTGACAGTGCAGCGATTCAGTTGAAACTCGACGAGATGATCCGCTCCACGCAGGGTGCACACAATGCTCTACTGGACCTCGGGGAACTCGGAACGGAAGACTTAGAGAAAATTCGTGCGCTGTATGAAGCGCTGGCTCAGAAGGCGAGGGCCGATACGACCGAGGATCTTGCCGCTCAGGGTACACCAGACATCCCCCTGTCAGTATTGGAGGGCTCGCGACAACCTCAACGTCATAGTCCATCCTCGAAGCTCCGCAATTCCCGCTCTATACCGGGCTAGGGTATTCACCAGTATCCCATTCGTAAGAAGACCCGCATCTATTTCCCAGGAACCGGATCATCATAAAGAGGGCGAAACCCTCCATGTTGTGGTCTGTGGTATCAGGCCACCATGGATTTGAGAAATGAGTGGTGCAGGTTTCCACCGTCAACGTCCTCGAAGCCTTCTGTTTCCCATAGCCCTCGCGCTTACATTCGGCATGGCGGACCAGGGATTCGCCGGAGTATCTAATTCCGCTTCCCGTGAGGCGGCCCCCATACAGGTACAGGGGCCTTCGAATCAATCTCCGGCCCCTTCTGAAACCGCTTTCAAGCGCGAGACTGTTCGTTTAAATTGGGAAACCGGTGAAGGTCGCAGCTATCTCATCCCCGGCGTGGAATTGTTGTCCTACCTGTTCTTGCTCAATCAATATGACCGGCATTTTACCGAGCCCAAAGACATATACCGCACGACGTTCGATACCTTCCGGGAACATCTGACGGATTCGAAGTGGGTTCTCGATAACGATCAGTTCTCGGTCAACCAGTTTCTGCATCCTTACGGCGGCAGTGTGTACTACGGTTTGGCGAGATCGACGGGACTCAACTTCTGGGAGTCATTTCTCTACAGCACTGCCGGGAGTTTTCTCTGGGAAATGGGGGGTGAGAAGACCGACCCCTCGATCAACGATATGATCGCCACTCCCATCGGCGGGACATTTTTAGGTGAACCATTCTTCCGGATGGCCAATTTGCTGCTCGCGTCCGGGGGTGGTAAGCCCGGCTTCTGGCGTGAACTCGGGGCGGCTGTGATTTCCCCGCCCACTGGATTCAACCGTCTCGTGTTCGGTGAGCGCTTCGATGCCGTGTACCCCAGCCATGAACCGGCTACCTTCATGCGTTTGCAGGGAGGTGGAACACTCACTTCCAGCAGCCAGAATGTGTCCTCCAGTGTCAAAGAGCATGGGGCGGTCGGAGACTTCACCTTTACCTATGGTCTCCCGGGCAAGCCCGGCTACAGTTACACACGCCCGTTCGATTACTTTGACTTTCACGTGACAGCCGTGACGGCGAATACTCTGGAAAGTCTCAATGCACGCGGACTTCTCCTTGGTCGCGACTATGCACCCGGTGATGCCACTCGAGGGGTATGGGGTCTCTATGGGAGTTACGATTATATTTCACCTCAAGTCTTCCGTGTTTCCAGCACTGCGCTCTCCCTGGGGACGACTTGGCAATCGTGGTTATCACCAACGGTGGCGCTCCAGGGAACCGCTCTCGGAGGTGCCGGCTATGGCGCAGCCGGTCGTATCCAGCGCACGGAGGAGCGGGATTATCACTATGGACTCTCTCCTCAGGCCCTGCTTGCCCTCCGTCTGATCTTCGATGATCGGGTGATGATCGATTTCACCGGGCGCGAGTATTATGTCAGCGGCCTGCTGTCTTCGGAGCCACAAGGATATGAAAATATTCTGCGTGGAGACGGCTCATTCACCGTCCGGATCTTTGAGCAACATGGGGTCGCACTCCGGTACCTGATATCCCATCGGGATGCCCAATATCCGACTGTCGCCTATCGGGACCAGACTGTCGAAACCATCAGCTTGATGTATGTCTTCCTCGGAGATTCCGGATTCGGGGCAGTCGACTGGCGCTAGGGGAGCCGGCCCTGGTCTCGTCGGGCAGGAATCATATGAACTCATCCTCTCCCAGACACTTCTCGATGATTCGTGAGTTTCACTTGGCCGACTTCTTTACCCTGGCGAATGCCGCTAGCGGGATGGGGGCCGTGTTGCTCAGCATGCTCTATATGGGGAACCGTTCGAGAGACCTCCTCATCGCCGCCGCCGCCTTGGTTCTGCTCGCTCTGATTTTTGATTCACTTGATGGCCGGATCGCACGATGGCGTCGCAAGCATTCTGTGCTGGGGCGTGAATTGGATTCCCTTTCGGACATCATCTCGTTTGGTGTCGCCCCGGCCGCGCTTGGTTTTGCTGCAGGGCTGCGCGGAGGATGGGATTGGATCGCGCTCCTCTATTTTGTCTGCTGTGGAGTCAGCCGATTGGCCCGATTTAACGTGACTGCTGAGGATCTTTCGAAGGGAGGAGACGCAGTGGCGTACTTTGAAGGCACCCCCATTCCGACGAGCGTATTGCTTCCCGGAATTTTGGTCCTGGCTACGTGGCAGGGTCGAATAGATGAAGGCGTGTATGGAGGTGTCTGGGCCATTGGGCCCTGGAATCTGCACCCCCTTGTCCTGCTCTTTGTTCTATCCGGAACCTTGATGGTGAGCAAAACCCTGCGCATTCGAAAACTCTAGCCCAGGCCGGGATCCCGTAATAGTTGGCGGATAAATCAAGGCCATCGGACTAGGGACATTCCCAGTGTTCAGTGTATGGGAGATGAAGTAGCAGTGAAACTGCTTCAGGAATATGGGATGTCACACTGTGAACAGGACACAGTGGAATCATCCAAGACCCGAAGTAAAAGGCTCGATTCCGAAAGGGGTCGAGCCTTTGATTACCTATTCACTCCAACCGCAGGCTGTTCAGAAAGGCCATCCAGCAAGGCCACAGCAAGCAAAGAGGCGAAGCGTACTCTCTGCAGTACGTTGAGCCTCTGAGCGCCGCGAGAACGCTGCTGGCGGACTTTATCAACAGCCGTGAGGAGGACATGGCCATGACCACATTGCTAAGACCGGGTGTCCCTGCGGGAGGATTCAAGACCGTCGGACAAATTCATGCGACGAACAACCTCGTCGTGCGACGGAATCAAAACGCAATGGGTGTTGCCGTCGAATTGTTGGCTTCGCATACTTCGGGTGCCCCAGTCGTGAATGAACGAGGCGAATTTATTGGATTCATCAGTGAGTTTGATATCCTTCGCGTGCTTGAAGCCCAGAAAGATTTGAATCAGTTGACCGCAGAAGAGGTCATGGTTAAGGAACATCTCTCGGTGAGCAATGACACCAGCATCCATGAAGCCGTGAAAATCATGGAAGCGAAACGACTCCTCAGTCTCCCGGTCGAGAGAAACGGAAAAGTGACACATTCCATCACGCGGCACGATCTGCTGCGGGCCTGGATTGGACTTGGCATGGCAACCGAAAACACTGCTGCCTAATCAAGACCTGTCAGGATCTTGAGGCTGAGCGGACATCTTTTTCCTCCCGCAGGAGCGCAAGAGATCGTGCCGGGAGATTGAGCAGAGTTCCACCCCGCAGCAACGTCCTTCCCTCCGGGATTCGTTCAGTTTCAGAAGTCTCCAATAACATGCGCCAGCGAACACTCCGCTTGTGAGCCGGCAATGTGAACGGCAGCGGTTCATGATGGGCATTTAGAAGGAGGAGGAAGTTGTGGTCCTTGATTGGTCTGCCTTTTTCGTCTTTCTCATGGATGGCATCACCCGCTAGGCGTAATCCGAGTGAGCGAAGATAGCCTTGGCTCCAATCATCATCGGTCATCTCTTTGCCATCGGGCCGGAACCAGGCGAGGTCCTTCACCTCCGATCCCCGGATGCGGCGGCCCTGGAAGAATTGGCGTCGCCTCAGAACTGGATGTTCCCGTCGGAGCGCAATCAGTTGGCGTGTGAACGCGAGCAGCTCACGCGCCCTACGATCCACCTTCCAATCAAACCAACTGATCTCATTGTCCTGGCAGTAGGCATTATTGTTTCCCCGTTGGGTGCGGCTGATCTCGTCGCCGCCACAGATCATCGGAACCCCCTGAGACAGAAGAAGGGTCGCAATCATATTGCGTTTCTGCTGTTCTCGCAGTTCAACAATCGTCAGATCGTCAGTCGGACCTTCGGCTCCGCAATTCCAACTGAGGTTATCGTCTGTTCCGTCCTGGTTGTCCTCACCATTGGCTTCATTGTGTTTCTGGTTGTATGAGGCGAGGTCATGTAATGGGAATCCATCGTGTGCAGTCACAAAGTTGATGCTGGCATGAGGACGCCGCCCGCCCATTTCGTAGAGGTCGCTGCTGCCGGAAAGACGATAAGCCAATTCAGCCACCTGGCCTCCGTCCCCCTTCCAATAGCGCCGGATGGTATCGCGATACTTTCCATTCCACTCGGCCCATCCGGCAGGAAAGTTTCCGACCTGATAGCCTCCCTCACCCAGGTCCCAGGGCTCAGCAATAAGTTTGACCTGTTGCAGAACCGGATCTTGTTGAATGGTATCGAAGAATGCACTCAGTCGATCGACTTCGTGCAGTTCTCGGGCCAAAGCGGAGGCTAAATCGAATCGAAACCCATCAACATGCATTTCGGTCACCCAATACCGCAAGCTATCCATGATGAGCTGAAGGGTTCGAGGATGCCGGACATTGAGCGTGTTACCACAGCCCGTATAGTCCATATAGTAACGAGGTTGTTCAGGAACCAGGCGATAATATGTGGCATTGTCGATCCCGCGGAACGACAGCGTAGGCCCCAGGTGATTGCCCTCTCCGGTGTGGTTGTAGACCACATCGAGTATGACCTCGATTCCTGCACTATGCAGAGTCTTTACCATGGTCTTGAATTCATTGACGTGGCGACCCCAGTCGTGTGAAACGGCGTAGCGCACGTCCGGTGCAAAAAAGCCGATTGTGTTATAGCCCCAGTAGTTGGAGAGACCCCGGTCCGTGAGGACCTTGTCAGCGATAAAATGATGTACTGGGAGTAGCTCGACGGCAGTCACTCCCAAGTTCTGGAGATATTCCACGACAACTGGAGCAGCTAACCCGGCATAGGTGCCTTGAAGGTCTTCCGGCACATCCGGATGACGCTTCGTAAACCCTTTCACATGCACCTCATAGATGATGGTCCTCTCCCAGGGCGTCCGCAATAATCGATCGCTACCCCAAGTGAACGCCTGTTCAATCACGACCGACTTCGGGATACTGGCCGCGTTGTCTTGATCATCACGAACCAGATCAGCTTGAAGATTTCCAATCGGATAGGCGAACATGGCGTCGGATCGTGTGACAGTGCCGGTCAAGGCCTTTGCATAGGGGTCGATCAACAACTTCGAGGGGTTGAACCGGTGCCCGACCATGGGTTCATAGGGACCATGGACCCGATATCCATACATCTGCCCTGGTCGAACTTCTGGCAGATACGCATGCCAGACTTGATCGGTGCATTCCTCGATCCTAATCCTGTGTGATTCCTTTGCCTGGTCCGAATGGTCAAACAGGCAGAGCTCCACTGCTGTGGCGTTCTCGGAAAACAGCGCGAAGTTGACGCCTTCCCCATCCCATCCCGCCCCCAATGGATATGGATGACCCGGCAAGACCCTCATCTCTCCTCCTCCTTCTGTATTTGACGCTTTATGTAGAGTAGCGAGAGGCTGCTCCTTGTGCAAGGGTGAGATGATGGGAGAGGTACCGCCCAGCCTGCAGATCGATCCATACGCAAATAAGAGGGTTGTTTAAGGCCCGGACGTGTTCGACAATACTCAGAGGCGTTGGAGGATCTCATGAATCTCCCAGTCTCCCATCCGAGGATTCCCACTGCGACCTATCGACTTCAGTTCAACCGCAGCTTCACGTTCGTCGATGCCATGAAGGTTGTGCCCTATCTCCACGCACTGGGTATTACAGATTGCTATAGCTCTTCATACTTGACGGCTGTTCCAGGCAGTGCGCACGGCTATGACATCGTCGATCCGACAAGCTTGAACCCTGATCTCGGCACTGAACGTGACTATCGGAATTTCACGGATTCGTTGGTTCGACATGAAATGGGGCAGGTGCTCGATGTGGTGCCCAACCATATGGGCATCGCACATTCATGGAACGCCTGGTGGCTGGATGTTTTGGAAAACGGACCTGGGTCCCGCTATGCGGCGTTCTTCGATATCGATTGGCATCCTGTCAAGGCCGAGTTGGAGGGTAAAGTTTTGCTGCCCATTTTGGGAGAGCAGTATGGCACCGTGGTGGAGAACCAGGAAATCAGCGTTGCATACCACGAAGGGCGGTTTGTAGTTCGATACGGCGATTACCGGCTTCCCATTGATCCGAAACACTCTGTCATGATCCTCATTCTTCGTCTGGATGAGTTGATTGGCCGGGTAGGAATGGATGATCCGTCTGTGCTGGAGTTTCAGAGCATCCTGACGGCTCTTCGATATCTGCCCACTCGGAACGATCTGGATTCTGCGCGAGTCGAAGAACGCTATCGGGAAAAAGAGATCATCAGGAGGCGGCTGGCACGCATTATGGCGGAGAGTCACGCGGTCCAAGCCTTCGTCCGTGAAAATGTCGCCATTCTGAACGGAACAAAGGGAGATGCAAAGAGCTTTGATCTGTTGGACCAGCTCCTCAGCCACCAAGTATATCGGCTCGCCCATTGGCGGGTCGCGTCTGATGAAATCAACTACCGGCGGTTCTTTGACGTCAACGAACTCGCGGCCATTCGCATGGAGGATCCTGTCGTCTTCCACTCTTCCCACCAGCTCATTTTTCAGCTCCTGAGAGAACGAGTGGTCACTGGTTTGCGCATCGACCATGTCGATGGCTTGTATGATCCCAGCACCTACCTATGGCAATTGCAGACCTGGGCAAAACATGAACTGTGCCCCCACGCAGACGACGACGCGCGGCCTCTCTTTCTCGTAGTTGAAAAAATCCTCACCAGGGACGAGCCCTTACCGACTCAATGGCCTGTCTGCGGGACCACCGGATATGACTTCCTGAACCTGGTAAATGGATTGTTTGTGGACAGCTCGCATGAACAGTCATTCAACGCGCTCTATGCGCGTTTTATCGGCACGCGAGTGTCCTTCGACGATCTTGCCTATGAAAGCAAGCAGCTTATTATGCAAGCGTCCATGTCGAGCGAAGTCAACGTGCTCGGGTACCAACTCAATCATCTCTCAGAAATGAATCGACGGTTCAGGGACTTCACGCTGAACAGCCTGATTCACGCGATTCGTGAAATTATCGCTTGTTGTCCCGTTTACCGAACCTATGTGACTGCCGATGAGGAACCCGTACTGGATCGGGATCGGTCTTACATCCGACTTGCTGTGACCCGGGCGAAACGCAGGAATCCTGCGGTAAGCGGTCTTGTGTTCGACTTCGTCCAGGCGCTGCTTCTCAAGGAGGTTGCCTATCATAACGCGCGAGAGCGCAGAGATCAGCTCCAATTCGTGATGAAATTTCAGCAGATCACGGGCGCGGTCATGGCGAAGGGAACTGAAGATACGGCATTTTATATGTATAACCGGTTCGTGTCACTGAACGAGGTGGGCGGAGATCCCCGGCAATTCGGGCTTGCGATTCCGGTCTTCCATGAACGCATGCGCCAGCGTCTGGCCCTTTGGCCTGCAAACATAAACGCTACCTCGACCCATGACACGAAACGTAGTGAAGACGTACGAGCTCGGATCAATGTCCTTTCAGAAATTCCTCTGGTTTGGAAAGCCCACGTCCAACGGTGGAGTCAACTCAATAAACGCTTCAAAACCGAGGTGGACGGAACGCTCGCTCCTGACCGCAACGAGGAGTACTTACTGTACCAAACGCTAATCGGGACCTGGCCGTTCGCTACGCCGGACGATGGCGAGTACAGAAGCTTCTGTGACCGGATCCAAACCTACATGGCGAAAGCGATGAAGGAGGCCAAGGTCCATACAAGCTGGGTCAATCCGAATGCCGCATATGACCAGGCAATGCGTGATTTTATCGATCGCATACTCGATCGCTCTGGGCCGAATCTGTTCTTGGCGGATTTCCTCCCCTTCCAAGAAGTGATTGCCCGCTATGGCATATATAACTCGCTCTCTCAGATCCTCTTAAAAATTGCTGCGCCCGGCATTCCGGATTTTTACCAGGGCTCTGAGCTCTGGGACTTTAGCCTGGTCGATCCGGACAATCGTCGCCCTGTCGATTATGGGTTGCGAACGAGATTCTTAGCGGAGATTCAGTCCCGCTGCTCTGCAGAAAGCCATGACACATGCCGGCTCCTTCAAGAGTTGTTCGCGACGGTCTCAGACGGGCGGATCAAACTATACATCACCATGGTCGGGCTACAGTATCGAGGCCGGCATAGGGGCCTGTTCCTCCAGGGGGAATATGTCCCGCTCGAGGCCGGAGGGGCTCAGAAGAAACATGTCTGCGCATTCGCGAGGGTGCATGAAGACCGGGTCGTGATTGTCGTCATTCCAGTTCTGGTGAAAAGTCTGTGTGAGGATCCCGATGATGTTCCTCTGAGTTCCGGTGTATGGAAGGACACCTGGGTGACAGTACCGTCCGGGAAGCCCTCCTCCGGCTATCAGAATGTATTTACCGGGGAGAGACTGTTCTCAACTGACATAGAGGGCAAGCAAAGCCTTCGCCTGGCTGACATCATGAACTCCTGCCCGGTGGCATTGCTGGAGCGGATGGCATGAGTACAGGCTGACGACATGAAGGTCGGCTTCTGCTCATCATGCGTATGGTTCGCACGAATATTCCCCAACGACTCGATCGCTTGCCCTGGTCACGATGGCATTGGCGCATCGTAGCTGCGCTGGGAGTCACCTGGATCCTCGATGGGCTGGAAGTAACGATCGTCGGCGCGCTGGGCGCCACTCTCACCAGCCCGACCACGCTGAATCTCTCAACCACAGAAGTCGGGCTCACCGCCTCCGCTTATCTTTCCGGTTCCGTTGCAGGCGCATTGTTATTTGGTCGGTTGACTGATCGTCAGGGACGGAAGAAATGGTTTCTTCGCACGCTGCTCCTCTATCTCATCGCCACGGTGTTGACAGCACTTTCCTGGGACTTGTGGAGCTTCATGACATTCCGTTTTCTGACCGGCATGGGCATTGGAGGTGAATACGCGGCCGTCAATTCAGCGATCGACGAACTTATTCCTGCGCGTCTACGGGGTCAGACAGATCTTGCCGTGAACGGAAGCTGGTGGGCGGGAACTGCAGCAGGCGCCTTACTGACCATTCCGCTGCTCAATTCGCATGTCATTCCGGACTCCATTGGTTGGAGGATCTGCTTTCTCCTCGGAGCAGCGCTCGGCATTGGCATTCTGTTTGTTCGTCGAGCCCTGCCGGAAAGCCCCCGGTGGCTGATGACTCATGGCCAAACCGAGGCAGCAGAAAGAATTGTTCGTGACATAGAAACAACCGTCATGGGTGAGCAGGGACTACAACGATTATCTATGCCCAGAGGGTTCGTGACAATGTACACACCAATTCGAGCCTCGTTGCTCACTGTTTGGCATGAGCTCCTTCATTCCTATCCCACCCGCACCCTGCTCGGAGCTACGTTGATGGTGACGCAATCATTTCTCTATAACTCCATCTTTTTTACCTATGCCTTGGTCCTTTCGAAATTCTATGGAATTGAGGCGAGTCATGTGGGACTCTATCTCGTCCCTTTTGCCATTGGAAACTTCTTCGGACCGCTGGTTCTCGGACGATTCTTCGATTCCGTCGGCCGAAGAAGGATGATTGCATGGACCTATGGGCTCTCCGGCACCCTGTTGGCCTTGACAGGCTATTTGTTCTGGCAGGGCGCACTCACGGCAGTGACGCAGACACTCGCCTGGTGCGTCATATTCTTTTTTGCATCAGCGGGAGCCAGTGCCGCCTACTTGACCGTGAGCGAATTGTTTCCCCTTGAGATCCGAGCCAGTGCCATCGGGATTTTCTTTGTGCTGGGTCAGGGAGGCAGCATCCTCGGACCGTGGCTTTTCAGTCACCTGATCGAGGCATCGGCGCGAGACGTGTTCTTTGGCGACTTGATCGGCGCTGGCGGCATGCTGATTGGTGCTGTCGTCGCGTTACGGTTTGGAGTGAATGCGGAACAACAACCTTTGGAGCACATCGCTCCTCCATTGTCTAGTCGCGCTAACGCGGCTAAACCAGACTGATGCATTCGCGGAGAAACTTATTTCTGGCCAGCCTCCGCGGATGGCTTGGATCAGGTTCGGATCAGGTTCGGATCAGGTTCGGATCAGTTTGGGGTATATATGCTTGAAAGTCCTGTTTGACGCATGATGTTGAACTGCACGAATTAGCGCTGCCAGGGCTCTCTTGCTATTGGCCTCATCGTGAGAATAATAGGTGCAATAGGTCTCATAGATATGACCGGCTACCTTGTCCGCATCACCATTGAGACTCTTGACGACCAAATCCATATCTTCATTGACGCTCATGGCATCCGCTTTCCTCCGCTGTCGTAATCCGGCAGATTGTTGAAGCCTCTTCACGCCTATACCGAATCCGAACGTCAAAACCGTTTCCCCTGCAGTTAAAGGAAGTTGGCCTCCGTACTTGGGTGTTCAATCGTTACGACCTGCAGCGTGACAATCAGCGGTTTTCCTGCCAGGGGATGGTTGAGATCAACCAAAGCGTTAGACGGAAGAATCCATATAATCTTGGCAGTCCTGCCTGCGTCGTCAACAAGAGTATCGCCCTCTTTGGCCTCGAGTGGCAAATCGATGGTCGGGATAATTTGGAGTTTTCTCTCGTCGTGTGGGCCGAAGCCTTCCTCCGCTGAGAGCGGGAACGTTTTGACCTCTCCGGGGTGCATTCCACTCATCTGTTTCTCGATCCCTGGCGGAACTGTGTGCTGTCCTTGGACGAATTGTTCTGTGTTGCTATAGCTAGTCGTGGGATTATCCTGAGGCGAGATTTGAAACCGTACCGTGACCTTCGCTCCGTCCGCTACTGCAGCCGAATTCTCGAATGACGGAAATGCCTGGACGAGATTTAGAAAGACCCCTTGCCCCTGTAGCATGATTAAGCCAATTGCGCCTATGCCGAGTGCGCTCATTAGCATGATGTATCGTAGAATAGGCATCCGGCATTCCTCCTTATCGTAGAGGTTAAGAGGTTAATAAGATGGCCATCTCGCATGAGATATTGAATCAGCAGCAAATCGCCTGCCACCGTTCATACGACAAGTCGAATCAAGAATTTCACCAAGCCGTCATGACGTTAGAGGGTTTGTAGAACCGATAGAGAAAATAATCATGCCCTGTAGGGCGAACATCTTGTTCCATGACGGACATTCTATCCTCACAGTTGAACGATCATTCATCGCGCAGACGAGTTGTGGCATGCCCACTGTCGTTCACATAAGCTATAACTTTATCTCCGATTATGACCTCGCCCAGCTTCGTATGCATATCGACGTGTAGCTTGATATCGTGGCCATCAGTAAGTGTGATCACCACATGATCGCCTTCGATCATCGTGAGTTTGCCCTTCACAATGTCTTCGGTTAAACGTTCGGGCAATGTCGGTGTTGTCTGGTCCCCTATCGGATGAATGGCTCCGGCAATCTCGATTCCAAAAGCGGGCACCATAATCAGTAGTGAGAATATGAACGATGAGAACCTGTTCATAAGACGATGCTCAACGCAGCCCTCTTGGATGACTTCAATAGCCTCAGGCTGACTGAGAGACCTCTTGCATCGTTACCAGTTTTGAGCATTCTTCGGCGCACGTTTGGCAAGCCTTCGCGCATTGCTGACAATGCTCAGCCTTGTGCTTGGCACATTCATCGCTGCATGCCTGGCAAATCTCAGCGCACAGTTCGCACAGTTGCGCCTCATACCGTGAGTCGCGTGACATGAATTGAGCGGCCACGCGGCACATATCGGCGCAGTCTCTGGTAAGTTCGATACACCGGACCATCATGTTGAGCTTTTGTTCGTGCAGACAGGACTCTGCGCATGCTTCGCATAAGGTGGCACATTCATAACAGGCCTCGATACATCGTTGCTGCTGTGTTGATTGTTCCATGTGTTCCTTCCTTCATTGTGGTGGACTCCTCTTCTCATGACACTCTAGGGGCATGCAGAGATTCTTAGTACTGGTGATCTTCCTAGTAGCGAACTAGCGATGCGGGGCACCTAGGCCTTTTCCTAGTTGAGACATCGGAGGATCCGAGGACAATAAGCTCTGACCAAATATCCTGGTTAATGGGGTGAAAACATGCAGATCGCAAGAGGAGAGGTATCTAGTGCTTAACATTCCGTGTGCTTGCGCATTCATGGCCTTGGGTCTCCTTCCTGGCACGCAGGCTATTGCTGGTCCAAATGATTTTGCTGATAACCAATTACCAGACGGAATGAAAACGCACCTCACGTTTGCCCTGCAATATGAGGAACTGGCTCAGAGTAACAAATCAAAAGCGGATAATTGGGAGTTCATGGCAGACTATTTTGAAAAGTTTCCGAAAGAGTATCGCGACCCATCAACACCCGTAAAAGAGCACGTTGCCCAGCTCCGTGCAGTCGCGGCAGAGTATAGAAAAACTGAAGAATTGGATCGGGAATTAGCCAAGAAGCACCATGGTATGGCGCGCCACGGGTTAGGACCACCGACCATGTCATTAGAATCTCCGAAGGAATCTGCCAATTGATTTCGTACCCGGCCTTTCACATCTGAGGCGCTTACGAAACATTTCAAGGAGGCGCCTGGATGATCGACTCGTGAGCGCCTCGTCCTTGTGCGTTCGAGAATGCAATGCTTCCGCCATGAATGGGTAGGGGCCGGGTATGCTCGTGGGTGAGCGTCGATTCACACAAAGGAGGGAGGGATGTCGACATTTGTTGTGACATCTATAGACGTGAACGTGCCCGTGCGGACTGCCTATAATCAATGGATGCAGTTTGAGGACTTGCCCCGATTCATCGAAGGCGTGAAAGAAGTCCGGCAGCTGGATGACAAACACCTGCATTGGAAGGCTGAAATCGCTGGGAAGGAAAAAGAAGGGGACGCCGAGATCATAGAGAAAACGCGAGATCAGCGCATCGCATGGAGGAGTCAGACGGGCGCTATCTACGGAGGTGTCGTGTCATTCCAGCGACTCTCGGACGCAAGATCTAAAGTTCTGCTGCAACTAGCCTATGACCCTGAGGATTTTGTCCAATATGTCGGAGATGCGTACGAACGGGTATCTTCCCTCGTTCAGCGCGATCTGGAGCGATTCAAACTGTTCGTCGAGTCGCGGACTCGCAAAACGGTGGCGACTATGCAGGCAGAGTGAAGCGCGCAATCGCGCGCTGGATAAAATGACAGGCTCAATGAGTCAGCCGGGGTCCTCGTTGAGGAATCTATGAGCTATCATTTCAGCAACCATGAAACTGTTCCTGAATGTATTAAGCGGCTCGCCGTGGAGCAGCTAGACAAGGCCATTGAGCAGACGCAAACAAGGACCACACGGCGGGAGGAGGCAATTCACGATGCGCGAGTGTCGATAAAAAAATTGCGCGCGCTCCTACGGCTTGCACAATCGAAACGGACGAATGATGTGTTCGCGAAGGAAATGCGATGCTATCGCGATGCCGGACGACTCCTCTCGGAGATGCGCGATGCGGCCGTTATGATCGCAACTCTTGATAAGCTCATCGAACATTATGCCGAACAACTGACCCCGAAGGCTTTCGCTGAATTCCGGAGGCCTTTCATCAAGACATTACACGAACAGTACTCCCATCGGAACAAACCCCTCGCGGAGATGGCAAGAACACTGCGGTCCGCGCGGCGCCGAGTGGCAAGCTGGCCTCTTAAGGACGACGGGTTCTGCGCGGTGCGCCAAGGATTAAAGCACAGCTATAAAAAAGGGTGCGTCAACATGGCGCGAGCGCGGACTGAACCTTGCGTCGAGACCTATCACCAATGGCGTAAGCGGGTAAAAGATTTATGGTATCAAGTGCGACTTCTCAAATTGATTTGGCCGGCAACGGCGAAAAATCTTGCCGATGAACTTGAACGATTGGCTGATTACCTGAGTGACGACCATGACCTCGCGATCTTGCGTCAACGAGTGCTTCAGCAGTCGTCAAAAGACCGGATGCAGCAGGACGCGCTCGTCGCATTGATCGATCAACGACGCAATGAACTTGAGATGGAAGCGAATCGCCTGGGCGAGCGGATATATGTGGAAAGCCCGAAGGCCTTTGTGCATCGGTTCGGCGTATATTGGCGGGCATGGTCTGCAGAGGCGAACCGGGAGGCCGCCTAGATGGCCAACGCACACAGGAAATCGAGCGTAAATGGTTGGTGCACGATCTGCCGGGCCTGGGGGATCTGAAATGTGAACAGATTATCCAAGGCTATCTTTCGATCTCCTCTGACGGAGTCGAGATTCGGATCCGTCGCAAAGGCGACGACTGCTTCGAGACCGTGAAGAGTCAGGGAGTACTGACACGAAATGAACTTGAAGTGGAAATCTCACAAGATCAGTTTCTCGCGCTATGGCCTGCCACAGAAGGACGTCGACTGGAAAAGTGCCGATACACGATGACAGAGAACGGCCATCAAGTGGAACTTGATGTCTACCGAGGCTTGCTTGAAGGGCTGGTGGTCGCCGAGGTTGAGTTTGAATCCGCCGAAGAAAACAGGCGGTTTTCCCCACCCACATGGTTTGGCGACGAGGTCACCAATGATAAGCATTACAAAAATAGCAGCCTCGCATTGCATGGGAAATGTTATGTACATTGAGATGTTTCCTGGTAATTAGCCGCGTGTAAATGCTAACACATGGATTGTACTGGTAAACTTCACGTTGCAGACCGTCCCGTGCTATGCGGCCTCGCTCAGGAGCCATCTCCATTATATATATAGCCGTATGGCATAGGATGGGGTCCCTCCAGCCACTTGCATCTATCTGGGCATCATGAGCCATGCCTCAATCAAAACTAGAGCCAAAACCAGAGGCTAAAAGACTTCCCGGCAAGAACCCCTCCGATCCAATCCTGCTTGCACGTTCCGTCATAAAAGCTGCGAGTGGTAAAGCTCTGACTCCTCCGAAGCCGAAGAAGCAGGCTCGAAAACTAAAATAGGTTCAGGCGGCTCAATGCGGCAGGACTGTGCCCGTGAGCGAGAATAGCCTGCTCATTGATCTCCTAGGGAGCCCGCTAGTTGCACAAGTCCTAAGATACGACACACTAAATGAGAACTCAGTTCAAATGCCCCCCCACGATCGGGCGCAGTCAATCCCGGTATGAAAGTGTAACGGAAATGGAGAGCTCTCCGACCATTGTGGTGATTTTTGGTGGCGCGGGTGATTTGGCCTGGCGCAAGGTCATGCCGTCTTTATTTGATTTGTATCGAAAAGGGCTGATGCCCGCACTAGTGAAAGCCTCAGGTTCATGAGCCAGTATCCTGTGTTACAGGTATTGGTATCAATCTAACTATCTAACCAATGGGAGGTAACCATGAACCGAGAAACGTTCAAAGCATGGATGGCGGAAACGTATAAGCGAAAGGGTTTACTGGCCATTTCAGACGCGGAGGCCGATGCGGAATATGAACTACTCACGCTCGAAGAGGAGCAAGACAAATGGCTGTCGGATTGTGGGTACAGAGAGGGGGACAAAAACATCGACTCCTAGTCAAAGCCCGCCCTCTTACTCGGCATATCATCATTCAGTCATAGTTCAAGTGATCGGCAAGCGATGTGGTGAGCTTGTGCGCGTCAGTTTTAAGAGAGTGCAAGGGCCAGAGGCGATTCTACATGTCATGACCGACCTTGGTTTCCCAATTTGGCTCCGGATCAATCACTTCATTAATGTCTTGTGCATTTTCTTCTTGATACGGAGTGGCCTGCAGATCCTGGCCGATCATCCGAAGCTCTATTGGAATGATCACTGTCGCCCGGGCAGTGAATGGCTGAAATTCGGCAAAAAAAAGATGCCGACGAACCGATTGTTCACCTCCTTCGACGAGGCCGAAGAGGTCTCCCCGGTCTTCGCCATCCCTGGCGGCCATCACAAACTCGGCGCGGGACGAAATTGGCATTTTCTGATCGTCCCCCTGTGGGTCCTCAACGGACTCTCTTACGTTGGACTATTGTTTGCGACCGGGCAGTGGCGACGCCTGATCCCGACCAGTTGGTCTATCGTGCCGGAAGCCTGGCAGAGCGCCGTCAGCTTTGCGAGTCTGCAGATTCCACCCGAATCATCGTTTCAGCCCTACGATCCGCTCCAGCAATTGGTGTACGCCGCGGTGGTGTTCGGGCTTGGTCCGCTCATGATCGCCACCGGCCTCGCTCAAGCACCGGCTTTTATTGCACGCTACCCGGGGTATGCCCGGTTATTTGGCGGGCGACAAGCCGCGCGGAGTTTGCACTTTATCGGTCTCATCCTCTTGGTGTGTTACGTCCTCACGCATCTTACGATGGTCGTGCTGATCCATTTTCCTCGTGATCTGGTACGGATGTTCACGCTGTTCAATCCCCCCGACCTGTCCTCACCCTTGGCTTTTGTCGTCGCCTCTGGGGCGCTGCTCTCCATAATCGGCTTCCATATCGCGGCCACGTTATATACGCGCTGGAACCAACGGGGCTTCCAAGGGCGGGCAACCACAATTGTCGAGCCGCTCATGCGGCTCCTCTTCGACCCACTGAAATCCCATCAGCACTATGGGCAGGAGGCGATTACGGCTAACCACCATGTGAACGGCTATCCACCGGAGCATGATGAGTATCGGCATCTGGCTCATTCAGGCTTTCGGGATTGGCGTTTGCGCGTGACGGGATTGGTGGCTCAGCCGCTTGAACTGTCATTGGACGATCTCAAACGCATGGCCAAACACGAGCAAACCGTGATGCACAATTGCATCCAAGGCTGGACGGGCATCGCGCAATGGGGAGGCGTCCGCGTCCGCGATCTCTTACAAGTGTGCCAGCCACATCCCGGAGCCCTGTGGATCGTCTTTCATGCCTTCGTCCAAGAAGAATACGCGCCGGACCATTACTATGAGGCCTTCAGGCTCCAGGAAATGGACGACCGCCAAACCATTCTCGCGTATGAAATGAACGGACAGCCCTTACCCTACGAGCATGGTGCGCCCCTTCGTCTACGGCTGGAGACGAAAGTCGGATACAAAATGGTGAAGTACCTCCGGCAGATCGATCTGGTCCGTTCGCTTGATGAGGTGGGACTCGGCCGCGGCGGGTATCGTGAAGATTATCAATATTACGATAAGGTGGCATCGATTTAGGCAAGTGGATCGATATGGCGACCTATTTGTTTTATGAAGAGACGGGCCCGACCGGTCACGATGGCGCTGTGAAGCTGGTGCGCTATTATTATGATGACATTTCAGCGGAGATCTTGACTCAGTCGTTTCATCTTTGTCCTGGGAACGCCAGAAGAGAGCTCCTCGACAACGATCGCGTGCCACTTGCTGATCTGCGACCGGACGTGAAGGAGCATTTGACGGAATTTCTTTATCATCGGGTACGGAAAGACCTGCGGTTAGCGTCATGACATTTGTACTGCTCATCCTCGTCAGTATCCCGATCTTCTGGCTGCTGGCTTTGCTGTTTTACTTATTCACCTGGTTTGACTGGGACAAACGCCACGCATACGTCCAAAAGTGAGCCGAACTGGAGGGAGCCAACGCGAGGGCCGATGCGGTGCGCAATGTCGGGCGTCCTGCTGTCGCGTGACTCATTCGCCCTGACATCGGACGGTGAGGAGGAGAACTCATGGCCCATACCGTTGCAGATCTTCTTGTGGAACGACTGATCGACTGGGGGGTCCGCTCGATCTTTAGCCTTCCGGGGGACGGAATCAATGGCATCTATGAAGGGTAGTGGATCCATCCGAACCGCCGCTTCCTGGAAAGATTACCCTTGATCAAGCCTTGCACTTTGCCGAAGCCCTGGCACGGGGGCAGAAAGATCGCTGGGCTCTCATCAAAACCGTGGTGGAAAACGCCGTCCGGGAGGTGGTGTGAGTGCGATTCATTTTTTCCTAGAATTCAATCCCTTCCTTCATACTAAGGATCGACTTCCTACATTGGCATTCCGGTGATCGTCGATCCTACCTGCTGTAGCGCAAGCATATTCAATTTAAGTAATTATAGTGATGTAGGTCAGACCAGACTCCCGGGTTCCTTTGTGTGAAGGGCCGGAGTGTAGGCTTATTAGAGCGAATGGATTTTCCGGCCTACGTTCTCTTTCCCATACAGTCCTCCTTCGCGATCAGATTCACCAGAATTCTCTTCTTTCGTTTCGCCTTGTTGAGGGCACGAGGGTTTTCTGTGCGCTCATGGATCAGTTCTTGCTCCGCCTGCTCGCATGTCATTCCTGGAAGCGATGGAATCGAATCCAGGATCTCAGGTCACCAGAAATACCATGAGGAGGACACCATGCAGCATCGTCGCAAGCCACTTCTGTCGATCGGTCTAGCGGGCGTACTTTGCTCTACCCTGCTGATCGGCCTTACGACGGCTCACGCAAGTGGAAAGAACAATTTGCACCTTCCCGGCATGAAGGACCGGCCGTCCGCGCCGGAGAATACCTTTACGCGCATGTTTCCAGAGTTGCCACCCTTCGCCCCTCCGACCGACGCCGCGCGTGAGCAGGCCAAAAAGTTGGGCGAAAAAGGCGGTCCCATGGATGCGTTGGATCGACTGACCGACCCTGTTCAGTCGATCCTCAATCCAGGAGAATTCAGCCCGAACAATCCCGACAATCCCAATATGACGGCCGGTGTGACCTTCTTCGGCCAGTTCCTGGACCACGATATTACCCTCGATCCGAGATCCCCGTTACTCGAACGGAGCAATCCAAAAAAGACGACGAACTTTCGCACTGCATCGTTCGATCTGGACAGTGTCTACGGGAGTGGGCCGGAAGGATCCCCCGAACTGTATGACGTGAGTTCCGGCGATATCAAGTTTCGCATCGAGCCCATTCCGGACTCAGAAAAGGTCTCACGCAAGGGGGCGGTCCGATTCGACCTGCCGCGAGACCCCAACAATCAGGCCTTCCTGGGCGACAGCCGGAACGACGAGCATGTGATCCTTGCTCAGTTCCACCTCGCCATGCTGCGTTTTCATAACGCCGTAGTCGACCGGCTCCGTGCCGATCCAGCGAACGCCGGTCAATCCGCTGAGCAAATCTTCAAACTGGCTCAACGCCAGGTTCGCTGGCACTATCAATGGATCATCCTGCACGAATTCCTGCCGCTCACGATCGGGCAGGAGCGTGTCAATGAAATTCTCAAGAAGGGAACCCGCTTTTATGAGGTGGACAGACGGAATCCGTCGATCCCCATCGAGTTTTCCGTGTCAGCCTACCGCTTCGGCCATTCGCAAATCCGGCCCAGCTATCGCCTCAACTTTGGCCCTTCCGTCACGCCGGCCGCACCGTTCTTTGCCTTTATCTTCGACGATACCCTGGACCCCAACGATCCGGACCCGAACGATCTGCGTGGCGGGAAGCGTGCAGCCCGTCGGTTCGTGGACTGGCAAACTTTCTTCGATTTCGGCGACGGTAACTTCCGGCCCAACAAAAAGATCGATAGCAAACTCTCCAGCGTGGTGATGTTGCTGCCCGGCTCGCGTGGGCCTGCGCCCGGTCTGCCGGCTGATGGGGTCCAGTCCTTGGCCTCTCGCAACTTGATGCGTCACGTCAATTTCGGGATCCCGTCAGGCCAGGCGATTGCGCGACGGATGGGCGTTCCCGCCTTGACACCGGTGCAGCTGGACGCGCTCAAGCCGTTCGACATGGAGAGAAGCACGCCGCTCTGGTTGTATATTCTGAAGGAAGCGGAACTCATGGAGCAGGGGCTCCGCTTAGGACCAGTGGGTGGACGTATCGTCGGGGAGGTGTTTATCGGCCTGCTGAGGGCCGATGAGTCGTCATACTTGGCTACCCGGCCGAACTGGACGCCGGTGCTGCCGTCCGCGACCCCCGGCGACTTTCGCATCACCGATCTGTTGACCTTGGCCGGAATGGTGCCTCCTCTGAACTAACGGTGCGATCAAAGGGGTGGGGGAGCCTCAATCGTCCTGGCGGATGAGAAGAGGCTCCCAATAAACCATACAGTCGATCGAACTCTGATGAGGTGGCGGTGCCGGACCACAAGGCGTCTTGCGATGTGCTCGCTTGGCAATATCTGGTTTTCAACAACCGTTAGCGTAGCGGGAGGACGAGCCGGGTATGGCCCCGCGCGAATGAGCCAACCGATAACCAGTCAAATCGTTCCCATGAATGGATTTAAACTACCGCTCCTTCGCAGCACTCCGCTCATTGACCACGGCGTTCACGTGCGTACCAGTTCCTAATCATAAAATCTGCCTTCCAAGACGCTTAAGGGCATGCGGTCATGGCATGCTTGGCGACAAGCGATTGACACAATTTTTACTGGCCGCCGGGATTGTAACTACTAGCGATCTCCCGAGGGGGCCGAACCGAGGTATACAGCTCGGAATAACCATAAACCACTAGTAGTTGATCGACTGTGATTAGAATTTTAAACAGGGGGGCACCGCTTTTAAGGGGCTTGGACGAGAGGGAGGCAAGGGAGTCTCCGAGCTGTTTCCCTCGAATAAACGAGTAGTCTTTCAATAGCCTTATAGCGATGGCGAAGACGATCCTGCATGTCCTTTCTAAAAGTAGGAGGTGAAGAATGAATCCGAGAACCATGGTGTGGATAGCGGCGATGGCAATGGGCTCAGGTCTGCCCAGCTTGTCGCTCTCGGCTGAGGGCATTGCGCAAGGTGAGGCGACCGATCAGAAGGGGCAGCAGGGGCTTGGCCTTGCGGATGAAGGTCAGTCTTCGAATATTATTTTTGGCGGCCCCGATATTGTGTCGGGCGAGATTGTGAGGATCGAGGGCGAGCAGTACTCAATCAAAGGGGATCGCGGTCAGGAGATCAGTCTGCGGGTGACCAAGGATACCAATAAAATTTGTGGAGAGGGCGTGGGGACCGATGTTTCGTCAGGCCAGGATCGTGCTCACGAGCAACAAGAGATCCCTCCAACCCCCTACATGGATCAACGAGCTGCTCAAGGGGGCAAACTCTTATCTGAACAAGAGATGATGGAGCAAGTGCGTGAAGGGAGCACCGCGAAAGAAGAAACAGGTGCGCTGACCAAAGATCCCAGTGCATTAAAAGAGATCGTTGGTTCAACGGATCCGAAAGCCAAAGAGGATACCGCTAGAGGATCCGGCTTCATGGTTGGAGGGCGGGATTGCACTTTCAAAGAAGGCGATCAAGTTCGCATTGAGGGATCTGATACGGGAACGGCCACCACGATCAAGCAAGTGCAGAGTGCCAAGAAGTAGCGAAAAGTGTGAGGCTCGGTTCGAAGGTGCCGGGCCTTCCCATCCCCCGCACCCTCTGTGGTCTCCGAAACTGCCAGCGGAGCAGGTGCCGCACAGCACATAAATGCTCTCTGCTGTGTGGGAACTTCGATGCCAGCGCAAAGATGTTTGCGTTATAATTCGCCGATAAATTAACCCCAGGTACTAGGAAATTATTGTGGTCGATATTCGCGGCCCATCGTCCTGACGACCAGCTTTCGAACATGCCATATAAAGTGTTGAGAGATGAAGGGGAGGGGGTGGACAAATGAATTTCTGCTATACGCGCCTATGTGTGCTGATCATCATACTGCTGCCAGTCCTCGTCGGCTGCGAGTCCTACGTATTGCCGCTCGGGCCCATAAATCCTACCATTACAGATGCGAAAGAAGGTCAGGACTGCCGAGGTTACTTAACTGGCGTGCCTGATGTCACCCGCCTGCAGGCAATGCACCTGGGCGGGATCACAAAACTTCGAAGCTCCGAATATCGCGTATCCGCCTTTTCAGGTGTGGGAAGCGAGTGCGTGATTGCTCGCGGAGAATAACCGACGCAATGACATTCGGGCTCAAGAGAGGACCACTGAGCTACTCATTAAGGACGATGGACTGGTTCTTCAACCTGGCGAGGCGGGTGTAAGGAAGGACTATTTGAAAAGGGCCCTCATGCCCCTGAATTCGGCTTCGTCTCCCGGTTACGATCCGCCTGGGCCTTGGTGAGCGCGGCTATGAGTTCCCGAATCTTCGCTGCAGTTTGGACTTGGTCCTCGGCTTCCTCTTCGTACCGTCGCTTGGCTGCTGATTCAGATTGCTTGGTGGCCAATTCTCGTGACACTTCGGCGCCTTCTTCCAACGCGACCACGGCCGCCCAGAGGGTGCGTTCCTGCGTTTCCTTCTCGGCGGCCGCATAGGTCTCAGGCGAATATCGATGGCCGACTCGACAGCGATATTCCTTAATCCCTTGGCCTGTTTCTGAATTAACGGGCCCAACGCCTCTACGCCGCCAGCGGAGGCGCCGATCACGACAATGTCTTTCATGTGTATAGCCACAACATCGCCTTTCCTCACCCACAAGCCTTAGCCCATGGACCTGCTTGTTTGTTCTTCAATGCTTCAGCATGCCTTAGCGAAAAGATAAGAGGCGGTCATATTCGTCGCGTGTCAACGTATAATGCTCGCACGCCGCTGCCTCCAACCCTTTCCGATCGAGAATCTTCACGATCCCTCGCCGGTAAGCAATCAACTCTTGCTGGTGCAAAGACGCGGCAATGAGTGTCACGCTGGCCCGGCGCACGCCCAGCATTTGTGCTAAAAACTCATGAGTTAAGGGAAATTCGTTCATCCCGACCCGGTCGTGACACATGAGCAGCCACCGCGCGCAGCGGATCCTGACTGAATGGACCGTCGTACAAGCGGCATGTTGTGCGAGATGGTTCAATAACGCTTGCGTGTACGCATATAACAATCGGGCAAGCGACCCATTCATGTCTGCCGTAAAGGCGCGAAAATCGTCCGCCTCCATGCGGAGCACGTCCCCGGGGATCTGGGTAAATGCCCGAAGCGGGATCCTGTGCGTTCCGAGAAACACAGGAAGGCCGAGCATGCCTTCCCTCCCGACCGTGGCCACTTCTGCCGTCTTCCCATCACTAGTATCGCCAACGAGGGAATACATCCCGCTCAATGGGAAACAGACATAATGAATCGTCGCATGTTTCTCGAAAATGTTGGCCTGCCTTGCCATGGAGACCCTCCTCGTCTTACCGATAAGGGCTCGACGAACCTTCGCTGGCAGAGCTTGCAGTAGCTGATTCGATCCTGGAGATGGTGACGGCGATCTCGACATGGTCGCAGGTCATCCTTGTGCCTACTGTTGGTATAGTACTGATTAGCTGTTCAATACCGTACTAGGATTATCCCGTACTGGTGCCGGTGTTGTTGTGCGATCTTCGGACGGGCTTCGCATGGGCGAACTCATCCGGTCTTCAGTGGGGGGATGTAGGCTCGTACGAGGGATGAATTTGTGGAGGTGCGTCGCGCGATCGTGTCGGGCGACCAGTTAGATCGGCCAGGGTCGAAATCCACACCCAGGCGCAACCGCTGTGGGTCACATCAGAGCACCCGAGTGATAAGTCGCGGGATTTATTGGTGGCGGTGCCCCGGATTGAACGGGGGACCCGCGGCTTATGAGT
>Ga0070685_10000101_pt1 | contig 54043 bp, 47 predicted proteins | sample KBSS13LmetaG_FD_65651 | JGI IMG/M metagenome (GOLD analysis project Ga0070685, IMG submission 65651) | Switchgrass rhizosphere microbial communities from Kellogg Biological Station, Michigan, USA - KBS S1-3L metaG | ecosystem: Host-associated > Plants > Roots > Rhizosphere ...
TTGCCAGCGCCCGGCCGATGCCGCTCGAACAGCCGGTGATGAGAACGCGTTTCATCCTCTGCACTCCAAAAGTTGCACGATGTTCCGTGCCGTCGCCCGTTCAGGTGAGGTGGCCTCGCGCTATAGGGGTATATCAATTCGGCTTCGGAAGCTACCGCCATCCGCTGCTAAGCGGTTGCCTGAGCCCCGAGCGCGGTGTCGCTGAGGCCGAACTCCTGCTTGACAGGGGTCAGCATGACGCTGAGGATTTGCCGGTCGGCGATGCGTAGAAGAAGCCAAGGCAGATCGTCGTCAGCGCGAAGATGCTATAAGGTGAGGCCTCACGGGAATGGGCGGTCATTCTGGTGCTCCGGGCGCCTCGATCGCGGCGATGGCGGCTTCGAACTGTTCGATCCGCGCGCGCGCGCGCGCGCCTGACCGGGGATGGGTCGGAATCAGGAAGCGCCCCTGGCGCAGGCCATCGAGTGCGATTTGCGCGACAAGGTCCGCATCGACGAAGCCGCCCGACTCCGACACGGCGCGTTGCTTCTCCGCCGCGCTGCCCGCTTGCGCAGGGGGAAGCTGCGAGGCGATGCCGGCGGCCAGATGGCGGCGCGTTGTCTGGGCGAGGTTCGAGGGAACGGCTGCGGGGCAGAGGTAGGAGACGCGCAGCCCGGCCTCGCGCACCTCCTCGCGCAGGCAATCCGCGATCGCCAACAGGGCGTGCTTGGTCGCGCAGTAGTCGGCATTGAAGGGCGTTCCGCCAAGGCCGGCCATGGAGCCGGTGAACAGCAGCCAGCCGCGTCCGCGTGCTATCATCCCCGGAACCAGAGCCTGTGCCCCGTTGACCGCGCCCAGCACGTTCACCTCGAACAGCCAGCGCATGTACTGGAGAGGCATGCGGGCCAGCGGAAGCTGGCAACTGTTGCTGCCGGCGTTGCTGCACAGCAGATCGACCGGCCCGAACTCGGCTTGCGTCGCCTCTATCGCTGCGTTCCAGTCATCGCGCGACGCGACGTCGAGTTTCTGTGCACGCGCGCGGCCGCCGGCGGCGCGGATGTTCCGGACGGCGGCTTGGGCGGCCTCGGCATCAATATCGGTGACGGCGACGCTCGCGCCCTCCTCGGCGGTCGCGCGGGCCAGCGCGAGCCCGATCCCGCTGCCGCCACCCGTGACAAGCGCGACCCGGCCGGCGAAGCTCGATTGGTTCAATTGAGGGCTCCCGCGCGCCCCTCACAGCGGGTCGCTTCGCCGGAATCATATAGGTCTTCATGCGAGGGGTCAAAGCAACTCCGCTCGGAACCGGCAAAAAATGCCGAATAGAGATACAGGAACGTTGTTCCTCACCCTTGGCGCTGCTAAAGGCGCGGAGCTAACGGGAGAAGCCAGCAATGTCGCGCCGTGATCAGTACAAAGAGCAGGCCGAGCCGCTGAGGGTCGGGCTGCTGCTCGACAATCCGCCACGCTATACCGACCTCGCCGAGAAGATCTACGACCTGATACTCGAACAGTACAAGAAGGACGGCCGCTTCGAACGCGGGATCGAGCTGATCAAGGTCTATCCTTATGGTCCGCCCGCCGGCTTCATCCAGAACTCGATCGACGCCTTCCACGAGCTGTGCGACCAGGGTGTGATCGCGGTCCTGGGCGGGCACCATGCCGACGATTGCATCTCCATCGCGCCGGAGGCCGACAAGCGCGAGGTGGTGTTCATGAACACCGGGGCGACAACTCACGCGATGTCGAAATGGAGCTTTTCGATATCGTGGGGCAGCGTTCCCCACGACGTCTATACGTTGGCAAGCTGGCTCAAGAAGAAGGGCTACACGCGCGTCGCGATCACCTGGGACCGGGCCGACCACGTCGTCGAGGGCGTCACACATTTCCGCAACGCGTGCCGGCGCGCGGGCATTAAGATCCTCTACGACGTGCGCTTTCCGCAGACGATCACCCCCGATCTGCAGGAGGTCTTCGCCGAGGCTCACCAGGAGTTGGCCAGCGTTCAGCCCCAGGCCATAGCCCACTTCGGCAGCGGTGCGATGTCGTACCACTGGGCGGCTTACGTCACCCGCAATTGGCCGGAAATTCCGCGGATCATGAACGACGCCTTCCATGGCGCGACCAATCCCGACGCCGCCGCCGGGTTCGAGGGCTGGGTGGGAACCACGCACTGGGATGACGCGAACCAGGTCAATGCTCGATTCCGCGAAGCCTACGCCGCTCGCTATCCCGGCGAGACCATCCCGAGCGGAGAGATGATCGGGATCTTTCACGACATGATGACCACCTTTCTCGAGGGGGTCACCTTGGCGCCGATCATGAACCGCGACGGCATTCGCCGCGGGCTGGAGATGGTCCAGATGCTGCCGGCGGCAGCGGGCGGAGCGCGCACCTACGTCGGCTTCAGCCCGCACAACCACCGGGGTATCCAGGGCGCCGACACGATGGTGGTGCGCCGCATGCGTGACGGAGTGCTGGTGATGGAAGACCGGATCGAGCTGTTTTGAGCGGGCGAAGGAACGATCGGGTTGCGCAAACCGGGTTGTTTGACCATGGCGGCAACCTCTGCCGGCTCACCACCGATCGGGGTGAAACTTTCACGTCGCGCTTCATAGTGCTGGCCACGGGGCCGATCTCCAAACCGTCCTGCCCAATATTCCGGGCATCGATACCTTCAGCGGCGAGTACGCCCACACAGCACTTTGGCCAAAGGACGAGCCGGACTTCACCGACTAGCGCGTCGGTTTGATCGGCACCGGTTCGTCCGGAACGCAAACGATCCAGCTGGTCGCCGAGCAGGCCGGAAAGCTTACCGTTTTCCTGCGAACGGCCAACTTCACCGTGCCGGCGCGCAACCACCCGTTGAGCGAGGAAGACCTCGCGACCTAGGCAGCCAACAAGGAGGAAATCCGCGCCGCGACCTGGGCCGGCGACGTCAGCGGTGCCGGGGACACCCTGATGCCGCGGCGCCTGCGCCAGTCGCGCCTGATGCCTGCGGCGAGCTTCACCCCGAACGTCGCCGCAAGCTGATGGAGGAGCACTGGGGTTGGGGCGACGGGATCGTGATGAGCACGTTCGCCGACATGATGCTCAAGCCCGTGGTCAGGACGTGGCGCTCGGCCTCGACGAGGGGGTGTTCCTGCTCGGCGAGCCGCGGGCAGGCTATTCAAGACCTCGGTCCGGCTCGGCGCGAAATGGGGCGACGACCGCGTGCGCAGCACTCCGATCGCAGAGCAGGCGATCATCGTCTACGAGGTTGGCGCCAAGCTCGCGAAATCGTTTGAAACGGCTACGTCCCTGGTTGTAGCCAGGAAAGATGGGCCGCGCAGTGGGGCGTTCTCAGGAATCCTCGGGCCGACCTTCGAAGAATTCGAAGCTGCGCTCAACGAAGTACCACTCGCCTTCGATCTTGCGCAGGCGATCGCTGTACGCCCCGCAGAACCCGGGGTGCTTGCCCTTGAACCAAGGCGTGAACATGATCGAGTAGCAGGTCGCGTCGTCTCCATCGATCTCGATGATGTGATCGGTAACGAGCGGCATGTTCTTGCCCGGGGTGGTTTGGCCCTCGAGAAAGTCCTGGATGTTCTTACGGCCGACGTAGTCGAAACGTCCGGCAGCGAACCGACCGTCTTCTGAGTAGAGCGCGCCGACGCCACGCCCATCGCCGGTCACCACGCAGCGCGCATATTTTGCAGTCAGCTCCTTGATCGCCTCGCGATCGGCGAGAAGTTGCAAGTCGGAGGGTATCGCCACGGTCCGATCTCCTTGGATGGCTGAGGGTAAAGCTGCGCGCGTTGACGTAAGGCTCGAGAACACAATTATATTTGTAACGCAAACCCGATGCTGCCTGTTGACGCAAATCAGCTTACAAGGCAACACGGGACCAGTAAATACCAATACCTCTATTTCGGGTCCTCCGCGACCCGGCGAGGTACGCCTGGGAGATGATCGAGTGAGCGCGGACGTTGATGTCATCGTCGTAGGCGCAGGATCCGCGGGCTGCGTGCTGGCCAACCGGCTTACCGCAAAGGGATTCTCGGTCCTGCTGCTCGAAGCGGGCGGACGGGACCGCAACCATTTCTTCCATGTGCCTTCCGGTTTCACGCGGATGCTGGGCCGCCCTGACAATGACTGGGTCCATGTCTCAGAGCCCGAAGCGCAACTCGGCGACCGCAAGCTGGTCCACTTCAAGGGCAAGGTACTGGGCGGATCGAGCTCGATCAACGGTCTGCTCTACGTGCGCGGCCACAAGGCCGACTACGACCGGTGGCGCCAGCTCGGCCTCGAGGGGTGGGACTGGGACTCGGTGCTGCCGTATTTCTTGAAGTCGGAAAACTTCACCGGCGAGGATCCTGCCGGCGTGCATGGCCACGGTGGCGAACTCGATGTGCAGCGGCCGGTCGAGCGCTATCGCTCGCCGCTGATGGATGCGATTATCGAAGCGTCCGTCGAGGCTGGGCTCCCGGCGACCACGGACTATAACGATGGGAATCCGGAAGGATTGGCGCATGCGCAGTCGACCATGCGCGGTCGTTGGCGCTGCAGCTCGTCCAAGGCGTTTCTCAAGCCAGCGCAAGGTCGCCCGGACCTTCGGCTGGAGACCGCAGCGGAAGTTCACAGGGTGCTGGTAGAGGACGGCCGCGCGGTGGGCGTTCGTTACGCGGTCGGGGGCCGGATGCGCGAGGCGCGCGCCAGAGAGGTCGTGCTCAGCGCGGGCGCGCTCAAGTCCCCGCAACTGCTAGAGCTGTCGGGGATCGGCGCGGGCGAACGTCTGCGTGATCTCGGGATCGACGTCGTCCGCGACCTGCCTGGGGTCGGCGAAAGTCTGATGGATCATGCGGCGGTACCCGTGGCCATGCGGGTGAAGGGCGCGCATTCCGCCAATCTTGACGTTCACGGTTGGCGGCTCGTTGGCGAAATCGCCAAGTTCTACATGTTCGGCTCGGGTGTGCTGACAGCAACCCCGGGAATGGTCACCGGCTTCGCCCGAATTCGTCCCGAAGCGGCGTCGGCGGATGTCCAGCTGATGTCGCGGCCGTTCACCAGCGACCCCAAGGCCAAGAACTTCGGGCCGGAGCGACTCCCTGGCCTGTCGGTCGCGGTGTGTCCGTGCCGGCCGCGCAGCCGCGGCTGGGTCCACGCCTCCAGCCGCGACCCGACGGCGATGCCCGAGTTCGTGATGAATTTCCTCGACGATCCCGAGGACCGCTACCTCATGGTCGAGGGCATCAAGCTGGTCCGCAAGATCGCGCGCCAGCCGGCTCTGGCACGTTACATCGAGGCTGAGTTGATGCCCGGCCCTGCCGCCACCAGCGATGAGGACTTGCTCGCGTTCGCCCGGGTGGCTGCGCACAGCGCCTACCATGCGGCGGGAAGCTGCCGTATGGGCATCGACGAGCGCGCGGTGGTCGATGCGCGCTTGAGGGTCCGCGGCGTGCCCGGGCTGCGCGTCGTGGACACCTCGATACTGCCAACGATGACGTCCGCTAACACCAATGCGCCCACCATCATGATCGCCGAGAAAGCGTCCGACATGATTGCCGCTGACCTCGGAAAGTAAGGACTCCAGCCATGCAGATGACCGTGCCGCATCTTTCCGAAGCCCCCTTTCAGCCCGCCCATCCGCGGTCTCTTTTTATCGCGAATAGGTGGGTCCAGCCAGCATCAGCCGAACAGCTGGAGATCGTCTGCCCGATGACTGAAGAAGTGGTCGGCGAGGTGCCCGCAGCGGTCGTGGCCGATGTCGACCGCGCGGTCGCCGCGGCTCGCGCCGCCTTTGATAGCGGCCCCTGGCCCAAAACTAGCGTGGCCGCGCGCGCGGGCAAGCTGCGCGAGATCGCTCGCTTGCTTAAGACCCGTGCGGATGCGCTGGCGTGGCTGTGGACCTTGGAAGCGGGCGCTCCCAACATGTTCACCTCGCGTGTTTCCGACAACTGCGGGATGATTTTCGAGCACTACGCTGACGTGCTCGAAAAGGCATGCCTGGTCGATGCTCGCCAGCGCGCTGCGGGGGGCTATGCCCTCGTCACGCAGGAGCCGATCGGCGTGGTCGCGGCGATCGTTCCATGGAACGCACCCGTATTCCTCGCCGTGATCAAGGTTGCGGCCGCGCTCGCCGCCGGCTGTACGGTTGTGCTCAAGCCCGCGCCGGAGACCCCGCTCGACGCCTATATTCTCGCCGAATGCATCGAGGCGGCGGACCTGCCGGAAGGGACGTTCAGCATCGTCGCCAGCGGGCGCGAGGCCAGCGACCATCTCGTTCGCCATCCCGGCGTCGACAAGGTCACCTTCACCGGTAGCACTGCGACGGGCAAGCACATCATGTCGGTCTGCGCCGACCGCGTAGCGCGAGTCACACTCGAGCTCGGTGGCAAGTCAGCCGCGATCGTGCTCGACGACATCGCGCCCACCGATTGCCTTCCCGGAATTCTCGGTCAGGTCATGGGCAACTGCGGGCAGGCCTGCGTCACCCTGTCGCGGATCCTCGTGCAGCGCGATCGTGTCGCGGAGTTCGAAGGGGTGCTCGAGCACGCCTTCAGTCAGGTGAGGCTGGGGGACCCGTTCGATCCTGCAACGCAGATCGGCACGCTGGCCATGGAACGTCAGTTCGACAAGGTGAACGATTATGTTCGCATCGGCAGCGACGAAGGTGCGAAACTGGTCGTGGGAGGCGCCAGGCCGGCAGGCTTCGATCGCGGCTACTTCTTCGCGCCGACCCTTTTCTCGGGCGTCGACAACGCCATGCGTATCGCACGGGAGGAAATCTTCGGTCCCGTGCTGGTGATGATCCCTTACGACACCGTCGACGAGGCCGTCGCAATCGCCAACGATTCACCCTACGGCCTGCACGGCGCGCTGTTCACTCATGACGCAGAGCGCGCCTATGCGCTGGCCCGGCAACTGCGCACCGGCAGCGTGGGGCTCAATGGCAACACCATGGACTTGACAATGCCGTTCGGCGGCTGGAAGCAATCGGGGATCGGTCGCGAGGGCGGGCTAGAAGGGCTGGCGGGGTTCTTCGAAGAGAAGACGATCTATCTGCCGTCGGTGCCGGCAGCAATGGTTGCTTAGGAATTCAGGCCGATCATATCGGACCGGCGCTCAAACCGGCATGAAGGCGCACCCCTGCTGATCGTACTGCCATTTCGTGGAATGGTGGCGGCTGACGATCTTCCACCCGTCCTCGCCGCGTTCGAGCCGGTCTGCGTAACGGAGGCCACGCACATGGACCGTGCCTCCGGCCGCTTCGGGTTCGACCAAATAAGCAATCGCGAAGGTATCGGCGGCTGCCACATTGCCGTCGATGACGATTTCCTGGCTGGCGCGGACATGGGTGGTGTGAACGAAGCGGCCGCCTTTTCCCAGCCGATTACCGATCGCGTCGCGACCCTCCATGTCGAGCAGGCCGGCATCGCTCGTGTACCGCGCGTTATTGGCAAAGCATCTGCGAACCAGGTCTGGATTGCAGCTGTCGATGGCAAAAAAATAGCGGTCGATCACCTCCTGCACAGCCTGCCGCTGGTTGTCGGCACGCGTATGCAGCTCGTCAGCCTTTGAAGGTGGCCGGACTCCCATAAACTTCTCCAGTCCTGCGCAAAAAAAGGGGCGCACACTGGCGCCCCCTGTTCACTTGTTAGCGGCCGGTGCCTCGATCAGAAGTTATGGCTGATCTGGATACCGAACGTCCGCGGATTGCCCACCGTCGCGTCGGCGAACCCGAGGCTCCCGGCCAGATTGAGGCCGCCGGTGAAGTAACGCTTGTCGGTAATGTTCTTGCCCCACACGGCGATTTCCGTATCTTTGCCCACTTGCGCGGCGATACGGCCATTGAGCAGCCCGAAGCCCTTCTGGATCATCCCCGGCACCGGCAGTTCCTGATCGCGCGGGAAGGCCAGCGCGGGCTGGAGATTCTGTCGGCTTTGGTAGACGTAGTCGAGCTGGAAGTGAATCTCGCCGAACTCGACCGGCAGCGTGTACGAGGGCGAGATGCCGAAGGTCACTTTCGAAATCTGCTGGAAGTCGCTCTTCGAAAGGTCGAGGGTGTTGGGACCCGCAGGACCGGTGGCAAGGAACTTCTTCCATTTCGGGTCGGTCAGGCCGATCTGTGCCGAGATCCTGGCGCCTTCGAACGGAATCAGGGTGAGTTCGCCCTCGATGCCGCGGATACGCGCGGTCGCCGCGTTGATCGTCGCGACCACCGCGACCGCGCTGCCATTTACGAAAAACGTTGCTGGAACCGGTCGCTGAAAGTTTTTCACATTGGTCTGGAAGGCTGAGACGTTGATCCTCACGGTGCGGTCGAACAGATCGGCCTTGGCGCCGATCTCGTAGTTGATTGCGGTCATCGGGAGGTATTTGACGAAGGGCACGCCGACGGTGCTGCGTTGATTGATGCCGCCCGCTTGGAAGCCCTTGGCGGCGCGTGCATAGAGCATGATGTGGTCGGCCACCTTGTAGTCTGCTCCGGCGGTCCAATCCCACGAGTGGTAATGGAGAGCTTCGTTATCGACGCACAAGGCGGGATTCGCGTCGGAACCCGCAGGCGGGATCGGCAGGGTACAGGCAAGACCGTTCGGAAACAGGCCGGGTATAAGCGGACGGCTGCCGAACTGCGTGATGTCAACTTTCTTGTCTTCTTTGGTGTAACGCAAGCCGCCGGTCACGTTGAGTCGGTCGGTTACCGCGAACGTGCCCTGGCCGAAGAAGCCCAGGCTCTTGTTGTCGATGTGGTTCTCGATGTAATTGGCCACGGTGTCCCCGAAGCCGAAGGCCGCAGTGAGCAGCGGAACAGCCGTGTTTGTGCCGCGTTCGATGCCTTTGAACCTGTAATAGTACGAGCCCAGCGTGAATTTGAGTTTGTTATCAAGCACGTTCCCGTTGGCCTGCAGTTCCTGGGTAAAGGTCCTGCCTTCCGGAGTGGCCCGCGAAAACAGCAGGATGGGCACCGTGCCGTCGTAATCCTTCGGGCTATCGTGATAGAAGTCGCGATAGGCGGTGATCGACTTCACCTGAAGGTTGTCGGTCAGCTGGTATTCGATATTTCCGGAAACACCCCATTCCCGGTACCTGCTGATGTCGCCCATCGATGCGGCGCGGAAGAACGGTCCGGTTGTGGTGCGCGGATTGGTCGGGCTGGGGGACCAGCAACGATTCCCGAGGGTCGGCTTCGGCCCGCCTCCGCACGAGAAAAACTGCGACTGGATGGTGGCTGCGTCGGCGAGGGTAGGGAAGCGGCCCAAATAGGCAAGGCCGAGTTCGCGATAGGCCGGCGAGAGCCCCGCCGGGTTGAACGGCGAGGCGAACACCGGATTGCTGACCGTGAGGAAAACCGGCTGGAGCAGGTTGCCGTCGGTCCGCGCGTCGACATAGTCGCCGGTGATGTTGATATCGAGGCTGTCGGTCGGGCGGAGCCGCAGCTGGCCGCGGGCATAGACCTGCTTCGACTGGCCGAGCCGGCGGCCGTACGTCGTCTCCTTGGCGAAGCCGTTGTCGTCGCGATAGCCCAGGTTGAAGCGCAGGGCGACCGCGTCCTTCACCAGCGGAATGTTAAGCATCCCCTGGCCCTCGACAAGGCCGTGATTGCCCGCACCGGCCATCACCCGGCCGTTGAAATTATCCAGATCGGGTCGCTTCGTGTGAATCGAAACCGCACCGCCGATGGTGTTGCGGCCGAACAGTGTGCCTTGCGGGCCGCGCAGAACTTCGATGCGCTCGACGTCGGGGCCGAGAAACGACATCGAGCCGATCGCGGTCGATTGATACACATCGTCGATGTAGATCGCGGCCGGCTGATCGTTCACCAGCTCGATGTTCGCGTTGCGCAGGCCGCGGATGCCGACCGTGCTCGCCAGAGTGCCTTGCGCAGTGGTCGAAAAGGTGACGTTGGGAGTAGCCGACTGCAAGTCGGAAATCTGGCTGACCGAACGGTTCTTAAGCTCTTCCGCCGAGACCGCGGTGATCGAGATTGGCACGTTCTGGACGTTCTCCGCACGCTTCTGGGCGGTGACAATGATTTCCTCGACGCGATTGTTGTTTTCGGCAGCATTGCTGCTCTGCGGCTGGTTCTGGCCCAAAGCCGGCGTCGCGAACAGCGGCGTCAACGCAGTAGCGCCGGCGAGAACCGAGAGTGCCGAAAGATTTCCGAAAATCCGCATGTTTTCCTCCCCATCTTCCGATTTTCACATCTGCGATTTTTGCAGTATTTAGGTTACTCTAATCCCGCCCCGGTTCGCTGTAAAGTGTCTATTTAGACCTCATGTCGATTTACCGGAGGACATCGCATTCGCACGTTTTGGCGATTTCGGCGCCCCAGCAAAGGCTCGTGAGCTGCCCCCGGTTCCGGCCAAAGCGCTACCTGAAGACTCGTTTCGCCCCCGGGGTCAACTCTGCCAGCGTACGGCCATCGCTGCGGCTCGCTTGCCGAGCGACGTGCGTCGCTCCGCTGGGGAGACGCGACGATGCGATGTGGGGAGAAGCACATGGAGATCGTCGAGTCTTACCACTTGAGCCTTGGGTGTCGGCGTGGTCTCGCAGCGGAGCCAGCGATAGATCAGACAGCCTTGGCGATGACCCTCACTGTCGAGCCAGTTGGCTGTCCCGGGCTCCTGCGGGCCGACTACGATGCGCAGCTTTCCGTCGTCGTCGACGCATGCCTGGTTGCGGTTGAGGCTCGACTGACGGTGTTGGAAGTCCAGCGACTCATACCAGCGCGAGTAGAGCTGGAACCCCCAGTGCCCCTGCGTCGGGACCTCCGATTCGATCAGCCAGCATTCACCAGGGGCGAGGTCGAAGAATCCGAAGCCGTAAAGCAGCGGGCTTCCTGCGATGTCCGGCTTCAGTACCGGGATGATAGCGGTGACCGGCGGCGCAAGGACGTTTGGCGCAACCATAGCGCGCATCTTCGCCTGGTGCTCTTCGTAGAAGTCCCAGGACTCGCGGAAGAGTGCCTCGGCATCCCGCAGGCGCCGTTCGAGCAATTCGGGTGAAAGCGGCGGCGGGGCCTGAGGCCGGCCTTCATCGATCCGGGTGATTGCCATGCGCGGGGCTGGAAGGTCGCGCTCCCAGTCCTCCTCGAAGATCTTGACCAGAATGCTGCCGCCGAGCCCCGGATGATAGCCGGTGACGCCTGCGGCGCCATCCATCTCGGCAGGGATCGCGATCCAGTTGCCGCCCTGTGCCGCCGCAGAGAGGTGAATCTCGAACGTGCCGTCATCGCCCATCACGAACCCGGGCGAATCCGACCACAGCCTTCCAACAGCGAAGCGCCGGCCATGGCAGTTGCCGCTGATTCGATAGATCCCATCACCTCGCAGCGCGGCCATTAGGTAATGCGTGTCGGCGTTGGGAGCGCCCCAGCGGTTGCGGTCGTCGCACACGCGATAGAACCCCGGAAAGTTGGTGTCGCGAAACTCCACACGCGACTGCAGGCCATGGACGGCCAGACGCCCGAGGTGGCGGATGCCCTCCGCGAACTGCTGGTCGGTGATCTCGCCGCGGCTGCCTTCCAGCAATTCTTCGGCGCGCGCCTTGAGGCTGTCGCACAAGTCCGCCCATGCCGCGACGAGCTTGCGGCGCTGGTCGCCACCTCCGCTCACGCCATCGCTCCAACATGTGCTAAGCGATAGCCGGCGAAACGGTCGGCGATTGTCTCCACAGTCAGCCCGAAGCGTTCGGCGCTGTAATCGTGATGACCGTGGCGAGCCTGATAGCGATCCTGGCGATTGGCCGCGGCGAAGGCCTCGAGCCGGGGGCGCGCGGGATCCGGGGTAAGGCCGGCGACGGCGAGGATCCGTGTGGCGGCCTCAACGGGACGAGCCAGGAGATCGATATAGGAAACATCGATGCATTGGCTCGCGATTGCCGGGTTGGCGGCGCGGAAGGCCATGCAACGCTGCATCGCCGTGTTCCACAGCGTGAAGACGTCCGCGCCGATCGCGGCCTCGTCGGGCCGGTCGTAGCAAGCTGCACGGAAATGGCTGACCAGGCTGGCGAGCGACGGGATGGTCTCGACCGGGTCGCGATGGGTGAAGACCAGCGTCGCGTCGGGATATGTATCGAGCAGCTCGCCCAGGTTCGCAATATGTTGCGGGCTCTTCAACACCCACCGGGCAGGCCGGGTGAATGCCTGAAGCTGCTGAAGCATCCGCCGGTGCCAGGCATAGCTGGCGACGACCGGCGCGCGGCCCTCTCCGCCCATAACTCGCGCGAGATAGCGCGGGGCATTCCAGAAGGCGAAGTTTCCAGTGTTCATGAACTCTGCCGCGGCCACCGGCCCGCATTCCACCGGCAGCTCGGCGTCCTGCATGTGCAGGCGCTGGGTCTCGCCGTCGCCGGCCATTTCGGCGCGGCACTGCAAGATGCGCGGGTCGCTGGCCAAACTATCCTCGTGGGGCGGCGGAGAGGGGCGCGACACTTCCCACTGCAATGGGCTGCGCAATCGCGGGTCTTGTGCTAGGAGGGAGTGAAGGAAGGTCGTGCCGGACCGGGGCAGGCCCATGATGAGGATCGGCGCGACAATCTCTTGCGCGGCGATCTGCACGTGGCGCCGGCGATCCGCCTGGACCCGCAGCCGATTCTCTAGCTGTCGGCTTACCCGTGCTTCGAGCCTTGCCATTCCTGCCACATTCGCCCCGGAGCGGGTCGCATCCTCCATCAGCAATGCGGCGCCGGCGCGGAATTCTCCTGGCCCGAAATCGTCGAGGCCCGTTGCGGCTGCTGCCGCCTCCATCAATCGCGATAGATCGCTTTCCCCGTTCACTGGCCTTGCCGCTTGGCACGTTGCGCAGAGCGGCGCGCTTGCATTTCGTCACTGATGAGCTGTCTGGCGCTTGGAATGTAGCTGGTCGCGCCACCTTCCACCGGGATGACCGTCCCAGTGATCCAGCGGCTTTCGGGGCTAGCCAGCCACAGGGCTGCATAGGCGACGTCGTCGGGCTCGCCGGTGCCGAGCAGATGGGCGTCGCGATAGACCGCGAACAGCTCGGGGTCGGCCTTGATCATGTCGATGGTGGCGGTGCCCGTATCGACGAAGCCTAGGGCGAGCGCGTTGCATCGAATTCGGTGGCGGGCATAGACCAATGCCCAGTGCCGGGTCAGCGCCAGTTCGGCACCCTTTGCCGCTACATAAGGCGCTGGGCCCCTGGTCCCGCGAATCCCGTTGGCCGAGGCGATGTTGACGATTGAGCCATGCCCGGCGGCGATCATGTTTGGCACCGAGTACTTGACCGGGAGGAACACCGCGTGCGTGAGCGCTTGGCGGATGTATTCACTCCAGTCCTGTTCCGCGAGGTCGACGGTGTCGCCGAGATCTTCCATGGTGCCGGTCGCCGCTGCGTTGTTGACGAGGATGGTCTGGCTGCCGAAGGCGGCGATGGTCCCCTCGACCACCTCCCGGATCTCGTCCGGCCTCGACAGGTCGCAGGGAATGAAATGTGCCTCGCCCGACGCTTGGCCGAGTTCCGCGATGAGCGCGGCGCCGAGTTCCTCGCTGCGGCCACAGAACGCGACCTTGCACCCTTCTTCGACGAAGCGCCTGACGACCGCGGCGCCAACTCCGCGCGTTCCCCCGATGACGAGGGCAACCTCTCCCGCCAATCTCGCCACGATCCTCTTCCTCCGAGTGGCCAATCGTAAGACGCGTGTTCAGGTAATTCAATCGCCCTTATCGCCCATCTGAGAAGGAGGCGTGCCAATTGCGCGGCGAAGGACAATTGGAACATGCCGACGGCAAAACGGGAGAAAAGGGATGGCTGTAATCGATCCTGCGCAACGGGAAGCGACTCGCGAGAGCTTCGAGCGCCTGCTTGCCAACAGCTGCTCGGAGACCGATCTGCGGCGGATTATCACAAGCGGCGATGCACGTGATCCCGCTCTGTGGAGCGAGATCGCTCCTCTACAGCGAGACGTCCGCGTTGGAGTCCGCGATGTTGCTCCATGGTCCGGGCGAGCATGAGGTGCTGAGCAAGCACGGGCGACAGCCAGGTACGACAAGAGGTCTGGTCGGAACCCGACTCCCGAAACAGGAGAAGTTGGGTTCCGACCCGTGTTCCGGCCACCGCCTGCCTTTCAGACAGGCTCGACCTTCCTCGACACGGCAAGTTACCCGCCACCCGCTGAATGTTGACTCGGCAACCTTTTTGCGGCAACGGCTGCGCCGGGCAGTTCAGCGGGATTTCCTCCCAGTTGAAGCTTGGTCGCCCCGGACACCGGATGCGGATGGGCGGGCGGTGTAGAGGATGGGAAGGACTATGGACGGATTGCCCGGAACCGGTTGGGGTGCGCTCGCGGGGCTGCGCGTGCTCGATTTTTCGAGGGCGTTGGCGGCACCGTACGGCACCCAGCTTTTGGCCGATCTCGGCGCCACGGTCATCAAAGTCGAAAGCCTCGAGGGCGATCTCACCCGGCCGACCGGACCGTTCCACCCGTCTGACAAGGAACGCCGCCACTCGGGCTATTTCCACAGCATTAACCGGAACAAGCGGAGCATCGCGGTCGACCTCAAGGCCGAAGCCGGGCGGCAGATTATCTTCGACTTGCTCCCCGAAATCGACGTGGTGGTCGAAAACTTCCGTGCCGGTGTGATGGAAAAGTTCGGCCTTTCGTATGAAGAGCTGAGCGCGCGGAACCCGCGGCTCATCTACGCCGCGCTGCGCGGCTTCGGCGACCCCCGCACCGGCGAGAGCCCTTACGTCAACTGGCCCGCGCTCGACGTCGTCGGGCAGGGCATGGGCGGAATCAACTCGGTCACCGGCCCCGACGAGAACAACCCGACCAAGGTCGGCCCGGGTATCGGCGACACCATCCCCGGCATGTTCATGGCGCTCGGCATTCTTGCCGCCGTCTATAGCCGGCAAACGACGGGTAAGGGCCAATTCCTCGACGTTGCCATGGTCGATGCGATCCTCGCGATCTCGGAGAGGATCGTCTACCAGCGCTCCTTCGGCAAGATCATCCCCGGCCCGGTCGGCAACCATCAGCCGATGGCGGCGCCCTTCGGCATTTTCCCCGCCAAGGACGGCCACGTCGCCATTGCCGCGCCCCAGCAGCCATTCTTCGAGACGCTCTGCAAACAGCTCGGCGCGCCTGAGCTGCTCGAAGGCCACTTCAAGACGGCGGACGGCCGTCGCCAGCACCGGCAGGAACTGGTCGACGAACTCTCGAAAGTCACCACGCGGTTGACGAAGGCGGAGCTGATGGAACGGCTTGGCGGCAAGATCCCCTTCGGCCCGATCTACCACATCGGCGATATCGCCGAAGATCCTCACTTCGCGGTGCGCGAGATGCTGCCCGAGCTGGAACTGGAAGGCCTGTCCGAGCCGGTGAGCGTCGCCGGCGTGCCGATCAAGTTGCTCGGCACCCCCGGGGGGGTTCACAGCCCGGGTCCTGAACTCGGTGGCGACACACGCCGCATCCTCGAATCGCTGGGCTACTCCGAAGAGAAGATCGCCGCGCTAGCCGAGGCCAAGACGATCGGCTGCAACGCCGGAAACGGGACCAATCCGGTATCGTTGTTTTGAAGAAGGCCGATGGCTGTACGGCCGTGATCGGCAGGGGGAGAGGGATGAGCCGGGGACCGATCTCCACTTCACCGAGAGTTCACGGTGACCAACGGCGAGGTCGCGTTCGCCGGCTGACCGCGTCGGCTACGCGGGCATCGCCTTGTGGCCTTTCCCTTCGGGCGGTGACACCTCAGGTCCGGGCGGCGTGAAAAAATCCAGGGGGGAGGCTGGAAAGACGGGGCAGCGCAACGATGATCTTCGAATCCGAGCCGGTCGTACCGATCGTCGCCTGGTCAGGGACGGTGGAACCGCAATGGATTGACGCCAACGAGCATATGACGTCGATGGCCTATCCGCTCCTGTTCCATCCCCAAACGGGGGCGCTGTTCGGGCGGATCGGCATCGACCGTTCGTATATTGCCGAGCGGCGTCTATCGATATTCCAGCGCGAATCCCGCTTCTGCTACGATCGCGAGCTTCTGCTTGGCGATCCCATCGAGATCCGGAGCTTCGTGATCGCGTACGACGCCAAGCGGATCCACCACTTCCACGAGCTCTGGCACACGGGGAAATCTTACCGCGCAGCGTTCGTCGAATATCTGTCGCTGCATATCGACCTTGCTACCCGCCGTACCGCGCCATTCCCGCCCGACGTGATGGCAAGGCTCGCTACGTTAGCCGCGGCCTTTGCGCGAATTCCGCGTCCCGATGGCTACGGCCGCCAGATAGGCATCCCGCCGCACCGCGACTGAATCGGGCATCCGTTCGATGATGCTCTGAAGTTTGCCGGTGTTGCGCGCAGGCGGAAACTCGGACATAGCCCTGCGATGATCTGGCGAGGTCGGACACGTTCCGTCCTCGCTATGCGGGGTGCTTTGCGTGCCGCCGCGGAACGACAGGGCCTAAGACAGCGAGACATGCCTGGACGAGCCAAGACGGATGCCGATTACGACGAAGGCTCGGCGGGGCGGTTCTATTCCGCCCTGCTAAGCCTTTCCGGGCAGGACGACACCCGCCGCATGTATCGGCGCAAGGTGCTCGGAAAGCTTGACGAAATCTCTGCCAAGATCCGTTCCTTCAGGAAGAAATCGACCGGGCTCACAGGTCATCACCCCAGTTCGCATCAGATCGTCGTGCTGACTTACCGGATCAACGATGAGCATGTCATCAAGGTGCGCGATATCCAGCGCGGCCTAGGCTTCACTGCCGGTGGAGTAACCCGCCGGCTCGACGCCATGGTGCGCGACGGCCTGATCATTCGCGAGCCCGATCCCGACGACGGCCGGGCGTTGCTGGCACGCTTGTCGCCGGCCGGCGTTGCACTTGCGGAACTTCTACTGAAGGATGCGGACGAGCGCGGCGACCGGCTCGAGCAGGCATTCACCCTCAAGGAGTGGCAGACTCTTTCCGAGCTCCTCGACCGTCTGGCGAAAGGCATTGGCTAGCGTGTCTTTCCCCAGTGCAGGAGATAATTGACAATCTATTGAATGGTGCCCGCGCAGCACTGCGCATCGGGCCGTAAATTTTTTCCTGCCCTGCCGATCTGCCCGTCCTGCCTGGAGCAGTGCCGCGAGCGGCGTGACGTGACCCCGGCGGGCACGGTGCACAGCTTTGCGAGCTTTCACCGCGGCTTTTAACCGGCGTTCAAGGAAGACATGCCTTACGCGCTTGCGATCGTCGAGACGCTCGAGGGCGTGCGCTAAACTGGCCGTCCCGTAAGTCAGCAGCACGGTGTCGCAGAACCCGGAGGCAAAGGCCATCCCAGCGAAGTGAGCGAAAAGGCGCAGGCGCCGTATTCGAGCGTCGAGCCGAAGGCGGGGTTGAGGCCGAGGCGCATACCCATGTCCTCGTCGGTCCCGGCGCGCCGCGTCGAAAAGGGTGCCTGGCAGGTGACCAGGCCCTCGATCTCGCTTTTGGCGAGCCCGCGTCCTCAATCGCCCTGGCCGCAGCCTCGGCCGCCAGCTCACTGGCATGGACATCGGGGCGGCGCCCCTGCTCCGTCGCTCCGATCCCGATAATGGCGCACTTCGCTAGGCCCACAGGCATTCCCTCGTGAGCGAGGTTCGGCCGAGCATATTCAGGCCGCGAGCGAAGTTGCGGCCGATCCGGCGACGGGAGACGGTCTTGCCGCCGAAGTCGAGACTTGCCTCTGTTTCATCTCTGCTTCCCCGGCTCTCCGACGCCTTCGGCTCGCGCTGCCCTAGGCGGGTCGGGCGGAGGCCGTCCATTGACTTGTAAACCATTTGTTGCTTGAGGTCGACCGCAGGCGGGACCTCGCCCCCGCACTCTGACGGAAGCGCGCAACTGGCTCCGCAGCGCCGGGAAGGGATTGGACTTATGTCGGGATTGAAGCTGATAGCCTTCACTTGCGGATTGTTCCAGTCGACCAAGAGCTTCTTCATCTCCGGCGACGGCGACGAAATCGTCAAATCCCCGATTCCGGCTTACCTGATCGATCATCCCAAGGGGCTCGCGCTGTTCGACACCGGACTCAACCTGCGGTTTCGCCGCCAGGCGGAGGACGAGCTCGGGGCCGACGAACAGGGATTCATCATTGACGAGAGCATGGAGATCGCCGCGCGACTCAAGGCGATCGGCATCGATCCGGGCAAGATCCGCTGGATCGTCAACTCGCACTTCCATGCCGACCATTGCGGCGGCAACGTCGGCATCCCCAACGCGACGATAGTCATCCAGAGCAAGGAGCTAGCCGCTGCGCGGGCCTGCGAAATTCCGATGCTCTATAGCAAAGCCGACTACGACCACGGCCACCCGATACTAGCGATCGATGGCGAGCACGACTTGTTCGGCGATGGTACCGTGCTCGTATTCCCGACGCTGGGGCACACGCCTGGCCACCAGAGCGTGCGGGTCAAGCTGCCCGACGGCGACGTCGTGCTGACTGGGGACTGCTGCTACCTCAAGCGCAACATGGACGAACTCGTCGTCCCCGAGCTCAACGTCGACCGAGAGCAGAGCATCGAAACTCTCAAAATGCTGCGCAGCATGCGTGACCGCGGCGTCCGCATATTTTACGGCCACGATCGCGAATTCTGGAAGTCCGTGCCACAAGGCGTGGCGATCCGCTGACTCTGGTGCCGACCCAGCGGGGAAGTTTGGCCGTGTACGACTATATTATCGTTGGCGCCGGTTCGTCGGGTGCGGTGCTAGCTAACCGGCTGTCGGAGGACGCCCACGTCAGAGTCCTGCTGCTCGAGGCCGGTCCGCCGCCGCACAACGTCTGGATCCACATCCCCGCGGGTCTGCCGAATGTCGTCAGCAATCCACGCTACGACTGGATGCACATGAGCGAGCCGGTGCCAGAGCTGGACAATCGCCGGATCGCATTCCATGCAGGCCGCACGCTGGGTGGGTCGAGTTCGATCAACGGCATGGTCTATATGCGCGGTGATGCGCAGGATTACGACGACTGGCGTCAGCAGGGCAACGCGGGCTGGGGCTGGGATGACGTCTTGCCCTTGTTCAAGAAGTCCGAGCGCCACATCGACGGCGAATCCGCGGCGCACGGCGGCAGCGGGACTCTGGGCGTCTCACGCTGCGCGATCAGGCATCCCACCAGCGAGGCGTTCATCGCCTCCGGGCAGACGCTGGGACTACCCTATCGCGCCGATTTCAATACGGGTGAGCATTTCGGCGTCGGCCCGCTGCAGATGACGGTCTGGAAGGGGCGGCGCTGCTCGGCCGAGCAGGCTTTCCTCAAACCGATTCGCGGTCGCCGCAAGAACTTGACGATCGAAACGGGCGCAAGCGCGCAACGCGTCGTGGTGGAGAAGGATCGCGCGACCGGCGTGCGCTATCGCCACCACGGCGCTGAGCGGGTCGCAAGCGCCCGTCGGGAGGTGATCGTCGCGAGCGGCGCAATCGGTTCTCCGCACTTGCTCATGCTTTCCGGCATCGGCCCCGGGCAGCACTTGCGAGATCTTGGCATCGAGGTCGCGCGCGACCTGCCGGTGGGGCTCAACCTCCAGGACCATCTGACGACCGGTTCGAATGCCGAGGTTAAGCCGGGCGTTTCGATGAACCGCTCGATCCGGGGTGTCGCCAGGCTTCTGCCGGGTATCCGTTATCTGGTGACGCGCGGCGGACCGGCGGCGACGGGCGGCTCGCAGGCCTGCGCGTTTCTCTCGGTGATGGGCGATAGCGATCGTCCCGACACGCAGGTGAATTTCCGGCCTTTTTCGCTTGCCGCGAACCTGAATGGCAAGGGCATGATCGGCCCCGGCAACGCGATCAGCTCCGCTGCAGCGCTGCTGCGGCCGCGATCGCGGGGCAGGATCGAGCTCAAGGGCCCGGACCCCGATCAGCGTCCGGCGATCCATCCGAACTTCCTAAGCGATTACGATGACCTCGTCCGCCTTGGCGCGGGCTTGCGCTGGAATGCCCGACTGCTCCGCGCGGATCCGCTCGGCTCGAAGCTGACGCAGCAATCGCTCCCGGGCGACCCCGACTGGAGCGACGAGCGGGTTTACGAGTTCGTTCGTCAATCCGCGCTCACGATCGCGCACCCGGTGGGAACCTGCAAGATGGGGCAGGACGAAACCGCCGTCGTCGATGAGCAGTTGCGGGTGCGCGGGATTGAAGGCCTGCGCGTCGCCGACGCCTCGATCATGCCGACGATTCCCTCTGGCAACACCAACGCGCCCTCGATCATGATCGGGGAAAAGGCTGCGGAAATGATCCGTGCCGCGTGGCGCTGACCGCCTCGAGCGCAAGAACACTGGAGCGACGTCCATGAACGAACACCCCGGCAACTATATCAATGGCGCGTCGGTTGCGTCCGAGTCGGGCGAACGGCTCGATGTTTATTCGCCTCAGACCGGGCAGAAGTGCGGCACGGTGGCTCGGTCGGGCAAGGTCGATGTCGACCTGGCCGCTCGCGCCGCGGCTGCCGCGCAGCCGGATTGGGCGGCACTGCGGCCGATACAGCGCGGACGCATCCTGATGCGAATCGCCAACTTCATCCGTGATCATGTCGCCGAATTCGCCGAGATCGAACAGCGTGAGACCGGCAAGCAGGCCGCGTTCGTGCCGAATGAGATCGCTGGCAGTGCCGACTATTTCGAAATGTACGCGGGGTTGTGCAACCTACCACGGGGCGAGCGAATCGATATCGGCGAGGGATACCACTGCTACACCCGCCGCGAGCCTTACGGCGTGGTGGGCATCATTACCCCGTGGAACGGCCCGCTCGGGCAGCTCGCGCGCGGGCTTGCACCAGCTCTGATCACCGGCAATGCAGTCGTCGCCAAACCGTCCGAGTTCACTTCGGGTTCGGCGTTGCACCTGGCCAGGGCGGCAGCCGAGCACTGCGGACTGCCGCCGGGGATATTCAATGTCGTCACCGGTCTCGGTCAAGAAGCCGGCGCGGCGCTCGTCGGCCATCCGCTGGTCCGCAAAGTGGCGTTTACCGGAAGCGTTCGCGCGGGCCGCGATATCGGCCACATCGCTGCCGATCGAATCATTCCTCTGACCCTGGAACTGGGCGGCAAGTCCCCCAACATCGTCTTTGAGGACGCGAATCTGGATGAGGCCATCCCGGGCGCGCTGCGCGCGATATTTCCCAACACCGGGCAGGTTTGCTCTGCCGGGTCGCGCCTGCTTGTCCAACGGTCAATTCACGACCGGTTCGTCGCCGGCCTTGCCGAAGCGGCGAAGGCGATCAAGGCCGGACCTGGCGAAGGTTGCGTGATGGGCGCGATTGCGACCAGGGCACAGTACGACCGGGTGCGGAGTTTCTACGAGGTCGCCGAACAGGATGGCGCACGCCTGATCACAGGGGGAGCGGAAGTGCGCGACGCGTCTTGGGGTGAAGGCTGGTACGTACCGCTGACGATCTATGCCGATGTGCGCAACGACATGCGCATCGCGCAGGAGGAAATCTTCGGGCCGATCCTTTCGGTAATCCCGTTCGATACCGAGGAAGAAGCGATCGCCATCGCCAACGACACCGAATACGGCCTGTCGTCAGGTGTCTGGACGACCGACCTCTCTCGTGCTCACCGCCTCGCCGCTCGCATCCACGCCGGGTCGGTCTCAATCAACGAATATGGCACCGGCGAGATCGAGATGCCATTCGGCGGGTTCAAGGACAGCGGCTACGGCAAGGAAAAAGGGGTGGCTGCGATGGAGGGTTACACCCACATTAAGGCAGTCAAGATCAAGCTCTGAGCCGCCCGCTTGCGCTCAGGCAAGGAGAGCGCCCGACGGTGTGCGGCGCGCTTCGCGGGAGCAGTTGATCAAGCACGGTGTTTCAAAACGCAAAAATGCTTACTTGATTGACTCGTCAACAATTATTATGCAGTGTGGACCGATATTAGCCGCCGCCCGTTAAATCCAGCCCAGCAGGGAGCACGCCGATGGCAAGCGCAGCCAAGACCCTAGAAGTTAACGCCGAGAACCAGTGGCGGCTGGAAACCCCGCATCCTGAAGGATGGGAGCGTACGCCGCGCCCCGACTCCGACAAGAAGAAGTATTTCATCTGCTCGGTCGACTCGCACATTACCCCGCCGCTGGACCTGATCCCGAGCCGCATTGACGAGAAATACCGCCCGTTTTTGCCGCGGATCGAAAACCGCGAGGACGGCCAGTACTCGATCATGGAAGGTCGCAAGCCGTTCAAGCTGGTTTCCGCCGATCTGAAAGGCGAGGACATGTATCGTGCGAAGGCAGCGGTGATGACCCACGATACCGACGCCGGCATGAGCATTCGTCTCGCCGACATGGATTTCGACGGTATCGATGCTGAGGTCTGCTTCCCCAACGGCCCGGCGTTGAGCGCATACCAAATGCCCACCGAAATGGCGATGGCCGCATTCCGCATCTACAACGACTGGGCCACAGAAGTGACCGCGCGGTACGGAGCGCGCTGCAAGATCGTACCGACTGCGGTGACGTCCGACATTCCTGCTGCAATCGCCGAAATCGAACGCGTCTTGAAGCTCGGCGCCGACATCATAGCGCTGCCAACTGACGCCGGCCGCGACAGGCCGCAATACAACCACAAGGACTACGACCCGCTGTGGGCGGTAATCGAGGAAGCCGGCATCCCGATCGCCATGCATGTTGCGACCGGCGATGACCCGCGCCGCGTACGCGGACCAGGAGGGGCGATCATGAACCGTGCTTACTCGCACGAGATGATGGTTCACCCGATCGTGGCGTTCTGCTCATCGGGCGTGCTTGATCGCTTCCCTAACTTGCGCTGCGCCTGTGTCGAGGGCGGCGTGGGCTGGATTCCGGCGCTGCTCGATTTGATGGACGAGACTTATAAGAAGCATCACTTCTGGTGCTTCCCAAAGCTCAAGCAAGGCCTGCCGAGCGACTACTTCCGCTCCAACTTCGTCGGGTCGTTCCAGGAGGACCGCGCCGGCACGTTGCTGGTAGAGCCGTTCAACCTCGAGAACAACTTTTGCTGGTCGAATGACTACCCGCACCACGAGGGCACCTGGCCTCACTCGGCTGCGGCGATCGAGCGCGATTTCGCCCATTTGCGCGAAGACACGCGTGCAAAGATACTTGGGCTCAACGCCGCGCGGTTCTTCAACTTCACAATCCCCGAAGCCTTGGTGTGACGCAGGCAACGGCATCGGGTCGCTCTCTTGGCGGCCTCGATCTTGGACGACTTGCGCCTCGGCGAGGGGTAGTTGCAGGGCGCGACCCAGCGGCTGGATCGGTTGAGCATTTCGAGTCCGGACAAGTCGCCACGCCACGCCCCTAGGGAAGCGCTCAGCTCGAACGATTGGGTTTGATCGAGGATCGGGCGCTGAGGGCAGGAGGCTCATACGCGTCCTGCCCCCGATGCTAGGAATATGGCCGGAGCCTGCAGTTGCCGTGTGCGAGCGCGTGGCGAAGGACTGCAGGCCCGGGTTCAGAAGCCGAGAAACCGAACGGTCTCTTCGAGCGGAGCCCGTTGGGTGCGGAGGGTGTTTACGGGCTCGTTTGGATCAGCATAACCGATCGCCAGTCCGCAATAGAGAATGTGGTCCTCGGGGATACCCAGCAGCTCGCGGATGGTCATTCCGGCATGGGCCCAGGCACCTTGCGGGCAAGTTGCCAGACCTTCTTCCTCTAGGAGCAGCATCACTGTCTGCAGCCAGATCCCCATGTCCGCCCACTGCGCCCTGACCATGAACTTGGGGGTGTGACAAAACATGATGCACGGCGCGTCGAAGCCGGTCCAGTTACGCGCCGTCTGCGCCGAGCGGGCAGCTTTGTGCTCGCGACCGATGCCTAGGACGCCATAGAGGTCGGCCGCGCAACCACGGCGGCGCGCCATCCAAGGATCAGGCAAGGCATCGGGGTAGGTCTCGTGGTCACCGACGATGGCGCCTGTTGCCTGGCGCTTTGCGAATTCCGCGAGGAAAGTGCGGAGCGCTTCTCCTGAAACGACTACAGCGTTCCACGGCTGCACATTTCCTCCCGACGGGGCGAACCGCGCCTTGTCGAGGACTCGTTCGAGCAACTTGCGATCGACTGGGCCGGGGAGAAAAGCGCGTGTGGATCGCCGGCTTTCCACCACCTTGCTGACGCACATCGATGTGTTTCCTTCCATGACTTTTGCCGCGAGTCCTCGCCGGCCCAATGAGCGCAGTTGCTCGAGGGAGGCGATCAGAAGTTGCTCCGCAAGCCCGGCGCAACGCTGCGGGTTCTCGCGATGAGCGCGCGGAGGAAACTTTTGACCTCCTCCACCTGGTCGGTATCGAACCGGCCAGCACGTCCTCTTCCCTTGCCCTCAACATGCTGAGGACGGAGAGGAATACGCTGCGACCACCTTCGGTCAGGCGCCATCCGCGGCCTCGAGCTGGACCCAGCCGGAAGCCCGCATGCCCTCGAGATCCTGCGACCGCATCCGGACGCCCAAGCATCCATGATTGCTCGAAGATGTCCTTGCCACTGACGGTTCCGAAGAGGTTTAGCATCCCCATGATGCCATACTGGCTCTCCGACATCCCAAGGCCCTGGCGAAAGATGCGGACGGGTGCTGGAGCTGCACGCGCGCCTGAGCGAGCAGGTCAGGCAGGAAATCCTCGGTATAGCGGTCCAATTTGCTCGCGGATTCCTCATTGGATTGCGGTTTATCGCGAACTCCGGCGAACTGCCAGCGATGGAACAGCAGTGGCGCGACATCGCGTTTGTCGAAGCGCAATACCTCGCCGACGAAGATCACATGGTCGCCGCCGTCGGACATGTGCACGGGCGCGCACTCGAAATGTGCGGCCCAGTCGGCGACCAGCGGGGCACCTTCGCCATTCCGGTCGAGTTCGAGCCCCGAGAACTTGTCGGTTCCCGCTTTGGCAGCAACGCGACGCTTGAGGTCTGTGCCAAGAACACCGGCGTCAGACTGACCTTCGGTGGCGAATGAGCCGGCCGACAGGCGCGGCGGGATCGACGCAGCAAGTCCGAAGAGCGCCGATACAGAGGCTCGACATCGGCGCCGCTTGGCATAGGCACGATGCTAACTTCTGGAACGGTGCAGCCCTGTGGGCCGACCGACCGGCTTCAGACGGCCTGGTAACCTCCAGGCCGCCGCCCTAAAGCGCCACTGGAGGAATGACCTATGCACGGCAGCAGCACGGCGATCACCCTGACGGACCAGATTCTCGACGCGGCCGAACGGTTGGCTCTTTCGGCTGACGCCGACGCGCGGGCGATGGCTGTCGCTTGCATGTTCGATTGGACCGCCTGCGCCATCGCCGGCGCGTCCGAACCGCTCGTCGACAAGCTGGTCGCCGATGCCATCGAGTTCGGGCGGCCGGGCGACTTTTCAATTCTCGGGCGGTCGGAGACCGTCGGCTTACGCGAGGCCGTGCTCATCCACGGCGCGGCCAGCCACGCACTCGACTATGACGACACTTTGCGCGCCATGATCGGCCATCCCAGCGTGCCGATCATGCCGGCGCTCGTCGGGTTGGCGGCCTATTTGGGCACGTCGGGTGCCGATCTCATCACGGCATACATCTTCGCCGTGGAAGTGGGTAGCAGGGTCACGATGGCGATCGCGCCCGACCACTATCTGCGCGGCTATCACAACACCTCGACGTCAGGGGCGATCGGCGCCGCGGCCGGTTGCGCGTGGCTGCTCGGCCTCGATCGTGCGCAGCGGGCGAGTGCCATCGGCTTAGCGGCGACACGTGCCGCAGGTCTCAAGGCATCGTTCGGAACCGAGGCGAAGCCGCTCAACCCAGGCTGGGCGGCGCTGGTTGGGCTTACCGCGGCACAATGGGCGGCTCGCGGCTACGAAGGCCCGTCCGACGCGTTGGGCCATCAGACCGGCATCCGCGCCTGGAGCCAGGACTTCAACCCCGCAGCCGCGCTCGCCGACGGCCCGCCGAAAGTGCTGGGTATCCGGTTCAAGCGCTACGCCGCCTGCGGCGGCATCCACCCGACGATCGAGGCAGCGCTGCAGCTACGCCGCGATTATCGCCTGGCCCCGCAGGACATTGCCCGTGCGACCGTCTTTGCCGACAGCGACATGGACGGAACCTGCAACAAGCAGCAGGTGGCCACCGGGCTAGAGGCGAAATTCAGCCTTCGGATGGTCACGGCAATGGTGCTCGCTGACGTCGACACCTCGCTGCCGGAGAATTTCAGCGACTCTGTCATAGCGCGGCCGCTCCTGCGCGACCTGTTCGACCGGACCACCGTGGATCTGATCCAAGGTCGCGACTCCATGATCGGCGATGTCGTGGTGGAGACGAGCGACGGCCGCAGACTCCAATCGACCTTCGATTTCGGCAACGTCGACCCAGTGGCCGAAATGCAGTCCGTCCGCCCCAAATTTGCAGCATTGACGGCGCCGAAGCTGGGCGAACAGCGGGCGTCCAGGCTGGCCGCGATCATCGAAGGCCTGGAAAGCCGGCCGTCCGTGACCGCCATGCTGGCGGCGGGCTCCTCCGCCCTGAACACCGGGATCTCCTAGGCCCCAGCATGCTCTGGCGGCGGGCGGAGACGCCCGCGATGGGCTCGAGCCACGTTTCAACCGAACATGTTCAAACCGCCGTCGAGGTGGATGACCGAGCCCGTGATTGCCTGCGAACGGGGCGAGCAGAGGAACGCGCAGGCGAAGGCGATCTCGCTCAGTTTTGTCTGCCGACGAATCGGAATCTTTCTGCGCAGCGCCTCGATCTGCGACTGGTCAGAGAAGGTCGGGTGCGTGGTCAGATCACGCTCCGTCTCGGCGACGCCTGGGTTGATGTCGTTTACGGTGATGCCGAACTCGCTCAGCCCTTCGGCAAGCGACTTGGTGAACACGCGGATGCCGCCCTTGGCGGTGGAATGCGGTACGCGGGTCCAGCCGCCATGGTAGCCGTCGGGGCCGTTCATGTGGATGATGCGGCCGTAGCCGGCATCGCGCATTGCCGGAGCGAAGGCCTTGGCGAGGTACCAGGCACCCGACAGCTGCTGGTTGAGGTGGGAGTGCCATTCCTCGTCGGTGGTCTCCCAGAAGTCCTTGTGCAGCCGCCGCGCGGCATTGGCGACGTAGATGTCGACCCGGCCGAAGGCATCCTCGGCGCGCGTCTTAAGTTCCTCTACCACCTCCTTTTCGCCGGCATTGCCCAGTACAACGATGCCCTTGGCGCCGAGGGCCTCGGCCTCGCGCAGCACGCCTTCAGCTTCCTCGCGGTTCGAGCGGCTGTTGATGACCACGTTGGCACCCCGCGACGCGAACTCCAGGATGATCGCCTTGCCAATGTTGCGGCCCGATCCCGTTACCAGGATTGTCTTGCCGGAGAAGTCGAGATCTTTGTCCATTTGCGTAAGTCTCCAAGGATATTAAATTGGCGCGGGCGAAGTCCCGTGAAGATCTACCTCAGACCAGGTAGACAAGTGGCCGCCGTCACCCGCGGGCCTGGCGGACGGCGTCGATCAGGACCGGCAGCACGGCCGTGACGTCCCCCACGATGCCCAAATCGCAGAACTTCATGATCGGCGCCTCGCGGTCGGTGTTGATCGCGACGATCGTCCCGGATCGCTCGACCCCGATCTTGTGCTGGATCTGGCCTGAGATGCCGCAAGCGACATAGAGCCGCGGGCTGACCACAGTGCCCGTCTGGCCGACCTGCATCGCGCGGGGCGCCCAGCCCATATCGACCAACGGCAGCGATACGCCCGCCACGCCGCCCAGCGCGTCGGCGAGCCTATAGACCAGCTCGAGGTTTTCCTTCTGGCCGAGCCCGCGCCCGCCCGAAACGATGATGTCGGCATCGGTCAGCGACGCCCCCGTTACCGTCTCGCTCGGAATCTGCTCCGCATCGACCGGCGAGGGGCCAAGGGCCCCCGGATCGACTGCGGAGATCGGAGCCGGTGTCTGTCCCGGGACTGCCGGCGCGCATTCGTGCGCCCGAAACAAGGCGATGGCCGGGCCGGCCAGCCAAGCGCATTGCGCTCGCATCGCGTCGCCGTGGGTCAAGCGTGTGCCGACGACCGCGCCGTTCTCGATCGCGAGGGCGGTGAGGCCCCAGATCACGCCGGTATCCAGTTGTGCCGCGAGCTGGGCCGCGAGCTCGCCGGCCAAAACCGACGTCGCGAAGGCGACGAGCGTATAGCCGTCGCTGCGGACGAGATCGGCGATGAGCTGTGCCCGTGGTTCCGGGCGGGGGCTGGCGAACAACGCCGCCTCGGCCGTCAGCACACCGGTGCACGGATGGCGCGAGATCTCGGCGGCCGTCGCCGCGACGCTATCGCTGCAGAGCAGGGCCCAGGTATCGATCCCAAGGGCCTGAACCCGCGCCAAGACACCGAGCGAGTCCTCGCTTGGCGATCCGTCGATCAGCTCGATCAGCACGAGCGCTTTCATGCCAGCAGTCTCCGTTCGCCCAGCAACGCCAACAGTTTCTCCGGCGCGTCCTTGGCCTCGACCAGCACGGGATGCCGCGTTGCCGGTGCCGGTTCGACAGTGAGGATGGACGTTCTGGCCGCCGCAAACTCGTCACCGGGAAGAAGGTCGGAGACGGAGAGCAGTTGGACCGGCTTGGCGTTGGCCTGCTGACGGCCTTTAATAGACGCGTTTCGTGGCTTGTTGATCGAATCGTTGACCTCGACGAGGCAAGGCAGCGGTGCCGAAAGCTGCTGGTCGCCCGTTTCGACTTGCCGGGCCCCGCTGGCGCGGCCGTCCTGTGTCATGAGGCTGCGCAGCTGGCCGAGCGAGGGCAGGCCCAGGCGGGCAGCGGCCATCGCGAACATCATCGATCCATCGATGTCGCCGCTCCACGGACAATAGAGCGTCAGGTCGGGAGCCTCACGTTCGATCAGCGCGGCGAGCAGGCGGCTGACGCCGCTTATGTCGGCACCGTCGAGCAGGGGATCCGACACCAGCACTGCACGGTCGGCTCCCATGGCGAGGCCTTGGCGCAGGGCGCCTAGACCTTCGCGCACACCGATCGACAGGAGCACGATCTCCGACACGCCGCCGCCGCGCTCGCGGATGCGAAGCGCTTCCTCCACCGCGTGCCCGTCGTAGGGCGGCAGGACCGCGGGAAGAGTGCGCGCCGTGCGCAGGAAGGCGTCGTCGCGATCCACGGCGCCGCCCGTGATGGTCTTGATGCAGACGGCGATCTTCATGCGTTGGCCAGCGAGTCGACGGCGTGCCGGCCGACGATCCGGCCGAAGGTGATGGCCCTGAGCACCGAGGTTGCCGCCGGATATTCGTGGTAGAACAACCCGGCGATTTCCCCGGCCGCGTAGAGACCGGGAATGACCACGCCGGTGCCGGTGAGCACGCGGCCCAGCGTGTCGGTCTTCAAGCCGCCGTACGTGAAGGTCACCGCGGTGGTGAGGGGATAGGCTAGGAAGGGTGCGCGGTCGAGCGGATAAGCCCAGTTGGACTTAGGGGGATCGAGGCCGATTGTCGATTTACCGTCTAACCGCATCGGATCGAAATCACCGGGGCCGACCGCGGAATTGTACGCCTTGACCGTCTCGGCGAGAGCATCCGGCTCCAGGCCCAACTGCAGGGCCAGGTCTTCGATCGTATCAGCCTCGATCGCGGGTTGATCGGTGTCGAACATCGCCAGGATTTCGGGATAGTCGTGGACGTGGCGGTCGGCGATGAAGAAGGCGGTCTGGTTCTGGTTTCGCCAGATCTCGTAGCCGATCAATTCGAACGTCGCGTCGAACGTGTTCTGGCCTTCGTCGAAGAAACGCTTGCCTTCGGCATTGACGATGATGCCGTACGGGTGCGCGTAGATCACCGCGTCGGGCCGGTCCGTGCGGCTGTCGACCGCCTCGGCGTGGATGCCGTCGAATTGACCGGCGGTGCCAGCTCCCATGTCCATCGCCATCTTGATGCCCGCACCGCGGTTGTATTTGATGCCCGGCGCGATCAGCTTGAGATCACAAGCCTTCGGCCCGACATATTGCGTCATCATCTCAGGATTGCCCTCGAAGCCACCGCAGGCAAGGACGATGGTATCCGAAAGCCAGGTCTTGAGGAGGCCGTCGGCACCGCGCACCACGATACCGTCGACCCGCCCTTTGTCCGATACCGTCAATTTCACCGCCTCGGTCTGGTAATGGATCTCTCCTAAGCCGGTCGCCTCGCAGGCCTCTGCAAGCCGTTCGACTATGGAATGGCCGCCGCCGTTGGGCAGGCTGAGCTTGCCGTGCACCGTCCGGGCGACCGAGGACTCGTGCTCGATCAGCTCGACCCCGTGATCGAGCAGGAACTGGAGGGAGTTGCTGCACTCACGCTCCACCGTGCTGCAGATGTCCGCATCGGCGAGCCCCTTGGACAGTTGGGCGGCGAGGCCCACCCAATAAGGGTCGAGACCCTTCGAGACGGTCCCGCGAAGGCCAGCCGAGGTCCAGCGTGTCGCGCCCCCGCGCTCCTCCTTCGGCGCGCATTCGAGAACGGCGATGCGCGGCTTGCGGCCCTCTGCCTTGGCGGCTTCCGCGTAGCTCACGGCGGCCGACAGCCCGGCGGCGCCGCAGCCGACAATGATGATATCGAAGGCATTGTGTTGCGGCATGATTGTTCCTCCCCAGGCTAGCCGATGTTCACCCAGACGCTCTTGACCTCGGTATAGGCGTCGAGCGCGTCGATGCCCGTCTCCCGGCCGATACCGCTCGCCTTGAAGCCACCGAACGGAATCGTGTGGGCGCCGACGCGGTAGGTGTTGACCCAGACGGTTCCGGCCCGAACCGCCTCGATCATGCGATGCGCGCGCGCCAGGTCGCGGGTCCAGACGCCGGCGGCCAGCCCGAAGCGCGTATCGTTGGCGATCCGGATGGCCTCCGCCTCGTCCTGGAAAGGAATGACCACGGCGACCGGGCCGAAGATCTCCTCTAGCACCAGGCGGGAATCCATCGCGGCGTCGGCATAGATCGTCGGCTCGACGAAGAAGCCGCCATGGTCCGGCCGGTTGCCGCCAGCGACCACGCGCAGTCCTTCGTCGCGCGCGCAATCGAAGTAAGAGGTCACCTTGGCGAGCTGAGCGTTCGAGGATAGGGGACCCATCTGCGAGCCCGGATCGAGCGGGTCGCCCCAGCGCACGCTGCGGGCCAGAGCAGCCAAGCGGTCGACGAAGGCATCGTAGACGCCCTGCTGTACGAGGATGCGCGAACCGGCGTTGCACGCTTGACCGGCCGTCGAAAACAGGCCCGAGGCGATCCCGGCGAGCACTGCGTCGATATCGGCATCGTCGAACACGATGTTCGGCGACTTGCCGCCCAGCTCGAGCGAGACCCGAGCATGCCGCTGGGCCGCGATAGCGGCGATCTTGGCACCGGTCGCGCCCGAGCCGGTAAAGCAGATCTTGTCGACCAGCGGGTGCGATACCAGCGCCTGGCCGACCGCACCGGCGCCGGTCACGATGTTGACGACGCCGGACGGGATGCCCGCCTCGGTGATCAGTTCGCCGATCATCAGCGTGGAGATCGGCGTGACTTCCGATGGCTTGATGACGACCGAGTTGCCGGTGGCAAGGGCAGGGAAAAGCTTCCAGCCAAGCAGGTTGAGAGGCGTGTTCCACGGCGTGATCGCCGCGATGACGCCGATCGGCTCGCGCCGCGTCCAGGCGCTGAAGCCCGGCAGCGGCCGGTCGATCGTATAGCCGTGCACCGTTTCGGCCAGCGCCCCGAAGAAGCGCGCATCGCTGGCGAAGCCGAGCGCGCCGTAGTACATTTCGCTGAACAGCTTGCCGTTCTCACGGACTTCGGTGCGCGCGATCTCCTCGGCGCGCGCCTCGATCAGGTCGCCGAGCTTGCGCAGCGCAGCCGCTCGGCCGGCGGCCGGCGTATGGCGCCAGACGCCGGCTTCGAATGCCTGATGCGCCGCTTGGACCGCACGATCGACGTCGGTCTCGGTTGCCTGGGGCACGCTGCCCCATTCCTGCCCGGTAAAAGGATCGGTGCAGGCGAAGCGCGCGCCATCGTCGGCATCGACCCATTCGCCGCCGATCAGCATGCGCATCGTCGGGCCGGCATCCGCCGCCCATTTCTCGCGCAGTCCCGTAGGAAACGGAATGTTCACGCCTCTCTCCAACCACCCGATGGCAACGAGATCAGCCGGATACTGGGAAAGCCGCCGTCGCTTCCCTCGCAGACTTACCCCGCGGCCTCGCCGAATTCTTCGCTAGGACTCGCCGCATCGTTAGCAGCACGGCCCGGCATTTAAACTTAATTTTTGCTCTTGACCGCATAATAGAACAAATGGCTAGCAGTGGGGCGCGAGAACCAGGAAGAAGATAAAGCCCGATCCGGCCCAGGTGGAGACGGTCGGCCTGACGAACCGCCGTTGGGCCTCGGCGAATCGGCTTCGCTGCCCCTCGCGGCGGCGATCACAATGTCGCCTGGGACGCCACGGGCGTCCGCTTCCGCGAACGGCCGCTCTCGGCAGAGCGGATATTGGAGGGGCGGGGCTGTCCACAGGCCGAAGAGCCGGCGTTCGCCGTTACCGAGCCGGAACGCCGCCGTGCGCACCCAGGCCGAGCGGCTTGACCGGCGGCTGCAGGGCATCTGGCCGACGGCGTCGCGCAAGGACCGCGGGACGTTCGAGAAGCTCAAGGACGCTTATGTGAAGGCACGCTACTCAAAGCATTATCGTATTTCCGATCAGGAGCTAGCTTGGCTGCGTGCGCGTGTCGAAGAGCTGGGCTAGATCGTGCAAGTCATCTGCCAGGAAGGATTGCGTCTTCGGGGCGCGTGCAGCTTGATGGGCGTATAGAACATGTATTGGCGTGATCCTTCGCTGACTCGGGGGCTAGGCATAACGGCGTAGATATGAATGGATCAGGTCCAGCCTTTAAGCTCAGCCCATAGAGCACATCATAGGTAAGGCTGAGGTCGTGAGTTCAATCCTCACCGGCCGCACCAGTATTTCTTATTATATCAATGACGTAACGCTTCCCCGAAAGAGAGCTCGCGGTAGGACCGATCGACATTCACATCCCCTCACGCAGCTTCGCGATAATCTGCTCCGGCGTAAATCGCTGACGTCCCATACAATTCTCCAATCCTTTCCCCCAAACGGGCTCTCTTCAGAATTGGACCAATTGTCTCAAGGCAGACCACCAGCCGGATCTATGACCGCGTCGGCCATCCAGTGGGTGCGTTCGCGCGCGCGATCGCGGCTTGCGAAGGCCGCTGGAACCGCCCGCATTATGCCGACAACACAAGACGCGCGCTCGGGGTGATCACGCTTATTCTGGTCGCGGGCGGTAGCGCGCTCGTCGCGTGGGCAATCGCAAGCGGCATTTGGCACGCGGCCGGTCCGTGGGCCCGGCCGCTCCTTGCGCTTGCGGCGTGGCCAGCGCTCGCCCAGCGCAGTTTGCTGGAGCATTATCAGCCGGTGTTCGCCGCGCTGAGGCAAGACGATCTGGTCTGCGCGCGCGAGGCTGTCGGCATGATCGTCGGGCGCGACACCGCGTCGCTCGACGAAGCTGGCGTGGCCAGCGCCGCCATCGAAACTCTGGCCGAAAGCTTCTGTGACGGGATCATCGCCCCATTGTTCTGGCTCCTCGTGCTGGGGCTACCCGGTCTCTGGGCCTTCAAGGCCGTGAGCACGGCAGACAGTCTTATCGGCCACCCGGAACAGCCCTTGTGCGCCTTTGGCTGGGCCTCCGCGCGGTGCGACGATGCACTGAACCTGATCCCCGCGCGGCTGTCCGCGTTGCTGATCTGCCTTGTAGCTGGCAAAGGCTGGCGGGTGCTCTGGCGATCATGCCAAGCATGCCTCGCCCAATGCCGGCTGGCCCGAAGCCGGCATGGCCGGCGCGCTGAATGTCCGCCTGGCCGGTCCGATCAGCTACGATGGCGTCGGGCGGGACAAGCCGTGGATCGGCCATGGCGCGCGGCCGACGACAGAATCCATGCGCGCGGCACGGGCGATATTTCTGCGCGCTTGTGCGCTGGCGTGGCTGATTGCAGGAGGGACGGCATGGGCGCTCTGATGCTACAGGGAACCGGCTCGGACGTCGGCAAATCGGTGCTGGTCGCCGGCCTGTGCCGGGCTCTTGCCAATCGCGGAATCGATGTCCTGCCGTTCAAGCCACGGAACATGTCCAACAATGCCGCCGTCACTGTGGATGGCGGCGAAATCGGACGGGCGCAGGCCCTCCAGGCGCTGGCCGCCCGCGCGGCGCCGCACACCGACATGAACCCGGTTCTGCTCAAGCCACAGGCAGACCGGACATCGCAGCTTGTCGTCCACGGCAAGGTGCGCGGCACGTTTGGCACTGCCGAGTTCCGAGAGGGCCGGCGCAGCCTCCTGCCCGAAGTGCTGGAAAGCTGGGCACGCCTGCGCGCACGCTGCGAGATCGTCGTGGTGGAGGGCGCCGGATCGCCCGCCGAGATCAATCTGCGCGAGGGCGACATCGCCAACATGGGCTTTGCCCGTGCGACGCAGGTGCCGGTGGTCCTTGTTGGAGACATCGACCGGGGTGGGGTAATCGCTTCGCTGGTCGGCACCCGCGCTGTGCTGGATGTGGCAGATGCGGCAATGATCCGTGGCTTCATCGTCAACAAGTTTCGCGGCGATCCGGCACTGTTCGCCGATGGCTATGCCGCAATCGGAGAACTGACAGGCTGGCGCGGCTATGGCCTCGTCCCGTGGATTGGGGCGACCGCGCGCCTGCCCAGCGAGGATGCGGTGATACTGGAGCGTGGACTGGGCGCGGCGCCAGGCAGGAAACTGGTGGCTTGTCCGATCCTGCCCCGCATCTCCAATTTTGACGATCTCGATCCGCTGAAGGCCGAGCCCGGGATCGAGCTGGCGATGATCCCGCCGGGCACGCCCATTCCTGCCGATGCGGCGATGATCGTGCTGCCGGGGTCCAAGGCGACCATCGCCGACACGGCCTTTCTGCGCGCGCAGGGCTGGGACATCGATATCCTGGCCCACCATCGGCGTGGCGGCGTGGTCCTGGGGATTTGCGGCGGCTTCCAGATGCTCGGGCAACGCATCGCAGATCCCCTAGGCATCGAGGGGGAAGCAACCGAAATCGCCGGGCTGGGGCTGATCGATGTGGAAACCCGCCTCACGCCCGAAAAGAGGCTTCGCCATGTAACCGGAACGGCCCTCGGCGCTGCGCTTGACGGATATGAAATGCACATGGGCGAAACGCTCGGGAGCGGAGCGTCGACACCCTTCGCCCGCCTCGACGATGGCCGACGTGACGGCGCTATCAAGTACCGATGGCCGGGTGCTGGGCACATATTGCCACGGACTGCTCGCGACTCCCGGCCTCCGCACGGCCCTGCTGGCGCGCATCGGGGTGGGATCGAACGGGACGGATCATGCAAAGGTCGTGGACGCCGCGCTCGACGAACTGGCCACAAAGCTGGAACGCCACCTCAACGTCGCAGGGCTGCTCACCCTGGCGCGCGCGGCACGGACATGAACCGCCTGCTTGTCCTGGGTGGTGCGCGTTCGGGCAAGAGCCGCTATGCCCAGCGGCGGATCGAGACATTGACGGGCAGGCTCGTCTACATCGCCACAGTCGCTCGACCAGGAAATGGAAGACAGGATCGCCCGGCACCGCGCCGACCGAACAGCGCGCTGGCGCACGGTGGAATCGGCCATCGATCTGCCCGGCGCAATCCGGCAATCGCTTGGAGGAACAGTTCGAATCCCTCCGTCTCCGCCAGAAATCACGTATTTCAATGAATTATATGTAGATCAGCCACCTTAGTCCTGGCGTCCGCATCATGCCGACGGCCGGTCCTGGCCGAGCATCTCGCCGCCCAGTAAGCCCAATGCCACGTCGGGATCGTTGCCCGGATGATGACGTGCGGCGCACAGATCGAGCCAGATCCGGGTGAGCGGTGCGTCCGCCCGGATCCCGTTGCCGCCGAGAAGCAGCATGAGCTGGTCCACCTGAGCGGCGATCTGCCTTGTGGTGGACGTCAGCTGCGATCGGTAGCGCAGCCCCTCGGCGAGCGGCATCGCCTCGCCCGCTTCGGCGTAGCTCATCATCGCCTCGATATTCGCCTTGAGCACCGCATCGGCCGCTTCGATTTCGGCATGCGCGCGGGCGGCCACCGGGGCTCGGCGATCGGTCGCACCATTGCCTGCGCTGCAGAAGGCGGCCACGGCACTGCGGCCGCCGCCGATCGCCAGGTTGGAGATGGAGCAGGTGAATATGTACAGCCACGGCAGGCGGTAAAGCGCGGGGCCGGGGCGCATTTCCCGCGTCACCGTCGTCAGCCCCGCATCTGGCTGCAAGGTGCAGTAATCGGGCACCCAAGCCCCTTCGACGCGGATATCGTGACTGCCGGTGCCGCGCAGACCGAACGTGTTCCAGGCGTCTACGACCTCATAGTCGCTACGCGGCACCAGGAAGAGCCGCATCTCGGGCTTGGCGCCTTCCTCTGCCGGAGAAATCATGCCGCCCAGCAAAGCCCATTTGCAATGATTGCTGCCGCTCGAGAAGGACCAGCGTCCTGTGAGACGATAGCCGTCTCGCTCGCGCACCGCGGTGCCGACAGGCCGGAAGGCCGAGGATATGAGATTGGTGCCTGGCTTGCCCCACACCGCGGCCTGCGCCCGCCGGTCGAACAGCGCGAGCACGAAGGGCTGGACATTGAGGACGCCGAATATCCACGCGGACGAGAGGCAATGTTCTGCAATCGCATTCTGTACGTCGAGAAAGACGCTCGGATGCGCTTCCAAACCGCCCCAGGCTTCCGGCTTGAACAGGCCGAACAACCCGGCGCTCGCCATCTCCTCCACCGTTTCCGGCGACAAGTCTCGCCGGGAATCGGCCTCGGCGCGCCGCGCGCGAAACATCGGCGCGAGCGCTCGCGCGTTCGCGATCAGATCGTCTCCTGAAGGCTGTGCCTTTTCTTTATTCCAAGCGAAGTGCGTCATCGCCTCTCCAGAATCTATGGCCGCGGCGGGCTCTGCGCGAGTGGACATGCAAAGGCCGCCGCCATTTAGTTGATCATGTTAACCGCCTATGCAAGCAACCATCATCTTCTGGCTCAATCAACGAGTCCCGATTTCAAGTCCCGGAGCCCGACAGTCGATCTCGCCGCTGATTCCTAAGCCACCGACTGTGTGGCGCCACCATCGACGCGGAGGGCCGCACCCGTGATGTAGGACGCCCGTTCCGAGACGAGGAAGCAAGCGGCATCGGCAAGCTCCTCGACACGGCCCATACGCGCGAGCGGGATATTGACGCGCCAGACTTCCCGGATCACGCGCTTCTCAAGCGCCGCGCCTGTCTCGGTGAAGCCCGCTGCCCTGCCGCTGCCCTCGATATTCTGCAGCGTATTGGGCGTTGCGACAGCACCGGGGACCAGTGTGTTCACCGTCACGCCGCTGTCGCCAAGCTCCGCCGCCAGCGTGGCGGTGATCGAATGCAGCGCCAGCTTGGCCGCGGCATATTCGGGGTGAAGCGGCATAGCAGTGTAGGCCGCGCCGCTGCTGACGTTCAGCACCCGGCCCCATCCGCGCTCGCGCATCGGCGGCACGAGCGCCCGGATCAGCTGAACGGCGTAGAAGGTCGAGGTCTGAAACTGCGCCTGCCAGGAATTTGCGGGTGAGTCGAACCATCGATACACGGTTGAGGCCGCACCCGCGCAATTCACGAGGATGTCGATCGCTCCCGAAGCCAGCGCATCGCGGGCAAGGCGCTCCACCGCAGCCGGATCGTCGAGTTCGGCCAGAACTACAGAGGCACGCCCTCCCTTCCCCGCGATCTGTTCGCAGACCTGCTCGGCGCTTTCGGCGCTGCGACCGTGAACGACCACCTCAACACCCTCGCCAGCTAGGCCAATGGCGATAGCAGCGCCGATCCCGCTAGTTGATCCCACCACCAGTGCGCGGCGCCCCTCAATACCGAGATCCATCATGTCAGTTTCCCAGTTCCAAAATGGCATAAGACGGGTCCGACCGATCGCGGGTCGACGTGCCGGCGATTTGCGTCGCTTCTATGCGCCGCACGTCATCAAAATCATGCACATAGACGCGCCGATCGATCGCCCAGCGCCCTTCGCGACAGGACCAGCGATCGAGATAGCGCCCGCGCGTCGTGATCTCCACGAGGCCGTCTGCGTTCTCCACGCGCAGCGCGGCCGTGACATAGCTCTCGCTTGCTGCGCGATCACCGTCGAGATTGACAATGATGTTCGACACCTGATGCGAGTGGCGCACCATGCCGGCATGGGTTTTGGTAACCCAATCTACGAAGCCTCGGCCGGTGCCTTGGAAGATCGCCTCACCATAATCCGCCTCGCCGTCCGCATGCCAGATCGAATAGCCTAGGTTGACGTCCATCCGGTCCATTGCGCGGCAGTAGAGATAAATTTGCTTCGTAATCGCCTGAACGTCATCCGCGGCGGATCGTGATCCCTCCGTCATCTTCCCTCCCACTGTCGCTTTCTCAATGGCAGCAGTCGGCCACACCGCAGCACGCACTCAGGCCAACTCTCCCAACATCGCACGACTATAAGGGAGAGTCTCCTCCCCAGCTCGCACCTTCTTTGGCCAGTCCGGATCGGCGATGAGCGCCCGGCCGATGCCAAGGAGGTCGAACTCGCCGCGCTCGATACGCTCGGCCGCATCATAGAAGTTGCGTTCCACTTGAGCCCCGCCGGTTTCGTGCGAGGCAAAGAGGTTCTCGGACAGGCCGACGCCGCCAACCGCGACGCAGGGCTTGCCGCTGAGCTTCTGTGCCCAGGCGGCGAGCGACAGATCCGAGCCGGCGAAGGCAGGCGCGCTGAAGTAAAGGGTGCTGGCGTCGAACAAATCGACGCCTGCCCCAGCGAGCGCATCCAGCAACACGCCCAGATCTTCCGGCGTCTCGGCGATGCGGGCGTTGAAGTCCTGCTGCTTCCATTGGCCGAAACGAAACATGATTGGCATGTCCGGTCCGACGGCGGCACGGATCGCCTGCACCACCTCGACCCCGAAGGTCGCGCGCCCCGCAATATCTCCACCATAGCGATCGGTGCGGAAATTGGTCTTCGGCCAGAAGAAGCTGTCTATCAGATAGCCGCTGGCGCCATGGATGGCGATACCATCGAAACCCACCGCCTTTGCATTGGTGGCGCTGCGCGCGAAACCGGTGACGACATCCGCGATTTCCTCTTCCGTCATTGAGCGCGTGGGTTCGATCACCCGGGGAATGTAATCACGCGAGACCGTCGAGAAGCCGTCGTCCGGCCCCCAAATGCCCGAAGGACGCATGGCCGGCGCATCGGGGAAGGGGGGAGTACCTTCGACGCGGAAGACGCCCTGATGCCAGAGCTGCGGAAAGATGAGACCGCCTGCTGCGTGCACCTGGCCCACGACCTCGCGCCATCCGGCAAGGGCGTGATCGCCGTAGAGCACGGGAATGCGGGTAGGATCGCCACTGCCCTCGCCCAAGGACGAACGATGGTCAATGCCAACACCCTCGGTCACCAGCAGGCCTGTGCCGCCCTCTGCGCGCCGGCGATAATAGGCCGCCACCGCCCCATCGGGCACATTGCCGGACGAAAAGCTGCGCGTCATCGGCGCCATGACAAGCCGATTGGGCAGCGTCAGGCGGTTGACGGTGATAGGGCGGAATAGGGCATCGAGATTGCTAGCATCCATCTTTTCGGGCATGCTCCTCACATATACATACTGAAAGTAGGTATGTTTGCTATGAAGGACAGTGTCAAGGTGGCCCGAGGCGATGCCAAAATCAGGCGATCGCGGTCGACGATGCGAATTGAGACGCGTGCGGCGCTGCTCGCGTTGGCGCGAGACATGTTCGGTATGGAGGGTTTCGCTGACGCATCGGTCGATGCGCTCGCTGCGAAGGCAGGTCTGACGAAGGGCGCGATCTACCATCATTTCGGCAGCAAGCAGGGCCTGTTCGAAGCGGTCGTCGAAGAAGTCGATCGGGAGGTTGAGGCACAGATGCAAGCGGTTAGCGAAGGGCTAGCCGGCTGGGAACTGCTGCGTGTCAGTAGCTACCGCTATATGCGCCTGCTGTTGAACCCTGGTCTCCAACGGATCATGTTGCGAGATGCGCCCAACCACTATCCGAATTTCTTCGAGCGGCCCAAGCAGATGCACTGCCGCGCGACGATGACCGAGACCCTGGCAGCGCTGGTGCCGCCCGGATCGATCGGCGGCGCAGATCCGATGGCGCTGACGATGATGATTTCGGGCGCGATCAACAATCTTGCAATGTGGGCCGCGACTTTCGAAGGGAACAGCGCCCTTGAACAGGCCGAGGTCTTGCTGAACCTGCTCTTGAAGGGCGTCCGTGAGCAGACGACCAGCGGCAGCCTTTCGCCTTCGCGGCCGCTCGACGTGCAGGAATAAGCAATTCTGCGAATAAATTCACGCGCGTCTGGCTTTCCAGCGGAAGAACAGGAGGAAAAAATAGGATGGGCCCGTCTCCCGAGAGACAGCACGGCTAGTCCGAAGCATTGATGAGTTTATCTGATCTACATTGGCTCGACTGACCGTCACCTGTTCTCTTGTCGCCGGCTGCTTCAAAAAGCCCGATCTGATCGGCGTGAGCCTTCTTGAACGCCGGGCAGATCACGACCGGGCGCATGATACCTTTCAGGCCGCTGTCCGCATGTGTGGTTCGAGAATGTTGCTGCGATTTCTGACCGCAATCCTTGACCGCCCAAGCTTGCGCCGGCTTAATTCAGGTCACCTAGCCAATCGACACTCCCGCCCGATCCGCCGCCCCAATACCGAGCCCACCGCGCTCGATTGTTTGAGCAAGCAGATGGAACAATCAGCAGGAACACCCCCCGTCCGCGATCTTCGCCAAAAATCAGCACCACCGCTCGCGGTGGCCGTGTCAGCGGTTAATAGCCGTATCCTGGATAGCCATCGTAATAATTGTAATAGTCACCGTATCCGCGGTCGCCGTCATAGCGGTCATAGCCGTCATAATAGCCGCGCTGGTTGTAATAATATCCGCGATCGTCGCGAGAATGATCGGACAAGATGGCGGCACCGAGTGCTAGGCCAATGATCCCGGCACCGATCGCCAGACCGGTATCGTCGTCATGATGATGGCGCCAATGGTGTCCCCGGCTCCAGCCATGATTATAGCCACCATAGCCATAGTACCCGCCGGGCCGGGCTTGGGCGGGGGCGGTAGCCATCAGCGCACCCGCCATGGCGAGCGCTGCGGTGGCTTTGGTTAGAACGTTTTTCATCGACAGTCCTTCTCAACGAGAATGCACGACCAACGCGGCGGAGCCCTTCTCGAATATGCAGCCATCATAGCGGCGCGACCTGAACGCGATGGGAATGCGTTGTTCATCAGCGAGTCCGCCTCAATACGGCAGGGAACCGCTTGAGATAATCTGACCGGAGCGTCGCCACCTAAAATTGCGGTCGGAACGATAGGCTCAATTCTATTGTATTGAGGATCTCACGTGCACGGGCAGCGCGCCGACCGTGGCTGTCCGCGAGTTGTTGGTGTACCAGCTTTGCTTCTGGGTTCTTTGTGTCGCTGGCTTTGCGGCGTTCTTCGCGTTCGCGGCGGAGGTGATGCTTGAGGTCATCGTAGGTTATCATCGACCGTCTCCCCAATGACAGGAAGCGGATCGCCTTGGGACAGGCGTCGAACGCCTCCCGTGTGAAGGCGCGTCAACGGAGTCGGCGAGCCCATCGGATTGCGCGATGACATAACGAAGATAGACCTGTTGCAATCACATAGGTGATCAACTGAGGCTGTCTTGCAACGGAGTTGTCGTCGGCCGGTGCCGCGAGGGAATGGCGTTGATGCAGCAACCAGCGACATTCGGCCGGCAGTAAGAGTATCTTGCGATGGCCTTGTCACAGAAGAATTTTTAGAAGCGTCAGCCGTCTTTAGCTGACGACTGTAACTAAACATATATATTGGCAAGTGCCGCACGAGTTTCTCGACTGGTCCGGCGGTCCTGTTTGGCGCCGCGCCCATGTTCGATCCTTAGAGCGTATTTTGAGAAGGCCGCCTGTGATGAGATGTTTGGCTAATCGTGACAAAACAGGGCTCCTCGGTACAAAGTGGCAGCCTTTCTCCGGCCTAGGCATTTTAAGGCCATGCGGACGATATGCGCATCCTGTCTCTTGATCCTCGGTGCGAGCCTTGCAAGGCCGGCGATGGCAGAGAGTTTATGGGTTGGCATCTATCAACATGATATCACCTTGGCTCAGCAGAAGTTCGAAACGGGTCAGGATATCAAGGCGGGCTGGATCGGGGATCCGATCGCGGCCCTGCACTTTATCGGGCGTCCCGCGCCTCACATCTTGATTTCCATGAGCCTGAATGGTGGAACGGATTATGTCGCTGCTGGGCTGAACTGGACCTTTGGATCGAAGCTCTATGTGAGGCCCGGCATCGGACTGTCTGCGAATAACGGCCCACGACCAGCATATCGCAACGGCCGCAGAGTTGACCTCGGGTCACCAGTCACCTTCGAACCGGAATTGGCGGTGGGATGGCGGATCACTCCCAAGATGGCCCTTGAGGCATCATGGATTCATCTCAGCCATGCCACCTTATTTAGCCGCCAAAATCGAGGCATGGATTCGATGGGTGTGAGGATGATCTATCATTTCTCTCGATGACGAGTCTTGGGCCGAGAGCGACGGTCGCTATTACTGCAAGCGCAGCAATGGACGACCGGGCTCGCCCTGGGTGGGGTCGGAGGCGCCCTGGGCAATGTGCTTGGTGGCGGAAAGGTTGGCACCATCCTGGGCGCCGGCGGCGCACTACTGGGCAAACACTTGGACGAGCGGCACGAGCAGGATCAAAATCGCCGCAATGGGTATGTTTGTCGCTGATCCTCGGCTGACCTCGTTCAACCGCTCAATGCGCTGAGACGTTCACCGTGCTGCGGCCGCTGTCGCTGCTCCGCCGCCACCGGCCAGCACGTTGATGGTCAAGGCGATGGTGCCGATGCTGAACACAAAGGCCATCATCGCGTGGAGCGTCACCACCTTGCGGACGCGGCTAATCGTGATGCTGGTGTCGGATGTCTGAAAAGTCATGCCGATGCAAAAGGCGAAGTAGATGAAATCCCAATAATAGGGCTCCCTATCCCCAGGAAAATCGATTCCCTTGAAGTCTCCGCCATCCATGTTCGCGGAATAATACATATGCGCATAATGCAGCGCGAAGATCGAGTTTGTGAAAAGCCAGCTTGCGATGAGCGTAACGATGATCAGCGCGGTTGCACCAGGAGTTGGGTTACCCTTGGCACCTAGCTCCGCCGCCAGGGATCCCAACACGGCCAGCATGATCATCGCCGCCAGGATCAGGATCTGTACACGATTTGCATCATTCGCCGCAGCGTGCTGGCGCATCTCATCGATGCTTCGCGTCTTCGTCAGTGTATAGAAGGACGCCACGAAAAGGATCACCCCAACATCGAAGCCGGCGAGCAAGGCATTGTGTATATCGGTGGACAATTTTGCCAGGACGGCTCCAGCGATACTTGCCGAACCAAATAGCAGGAATCTGGGCGGTGCCAGCCAACGCCCAAACCGAGGGTTGAAAAGGCGTGAGCGCGAGCCGGTCATGCCGCTAAAGCTCGATGATCTCTTGTCCGATAGCAAGCGCAAACCGGCGGCTATCTCAACGGCGGCTGCTCCCGTATACTGTTCGGAACGAGGCTGTCGCGATGCCGGCTTTCCTTCGTGACCGGCAGGTGGAAATGCTCGTCCTGACCGGACTGAACATGAGAAACAGCAAGAGAGAAATCCCAGCCTGGCTCCCACGGAAGCAGATCTCGTTCGGGTCTGCCGCCGCATGTCCTTCACCACCTACTCAGCAGGGGCCTTCGCCGGCGATTTCAAGGAGGATCTGGGGGGGGGGGACAGGCCTGTATCCCACACACTCATATTCCCACACTCCAGCGGCACGGAACGGGGAACCCGGTTGGCCGTTTTCGCGTCATGAAGATCTGGTTGGTTGTTCCGGCACTGGCGATAGCCGGTTGTTCATCGACTAGCGACCAAGAGTTGGAGGCGGTCAAGTCGGCCCGAAGTGTTCTGGTCGAATGGGCCCTGGTCGAAAGCGAGAGTGCACGCCACGACACCACCCAAGCCTACGCCAATAGCATGCGCGCTGAAGCGCGCAGCCAGCTTCGATCTGCCCAAGGCGAGCTCAAGAACCGTCCAGCGGCGGCAAAGCTGATAGCCAAAGTTCTCGCGGAGCCTGTCGATGCGCCAAGCTTGCGGGCGGTCGCGATCAGGCTCTTGCCGCTAGAGACCCAACTTGAAGGTTCTTGAGCTTACCCTCGGCATCCTGACCGCCGTCGGCGGGTTCGTGGATGTCAGCGAGCTGGTGTTCGTTTCCCAGGCCGGATCGCGCTTTCACTACGCGCTGATCTGGGTGATCGTCCTGGCGACGATCGGCATCATAGTGTTTGGCGAGATGAGCGGTCGGATCGCGGCGATGTCGCGCCAGCCGATGTTCAACATCATTCGTCACCGCCTGGGTTTCAGTCTCGGTTTGCTTACCTTGGTCGGCGCCTTGATCAGCACGCTAATCACCTGCGCCGCAGAAATTGGTGGCGTCGCACTGACGCTGCAGTTGCTTACTGGCTGGAACTATCTGGTACTGGCGATTGCCGCGACGGCGTTTTTCGCCATCTCAATCTGGGCTCTTCCGTTCAAGTGGATCGAGCGGACTTATGGCTTGCTGGGCCTGTTCATGCTCGTGTTCGGCGCGACGCTGCTGGCTATCCATCCGCCATGGCACGAACTGGCCAAAGGTCTGATCCCGGGCGTGCCCACCGGAATGCCGACGCGGGACCTGCTCGGATTCGGCTATTTCGCCGTAGCCCTGATTAGCGCGGTCATGTTCCCCTACGAGCTCTATTTCTATTCCTCCGGCGGGATCGAAGATGGCTGGAACCGGAACGATCTGGGCACCAACCGGATCACCAGCATCGTCGGGATGGGGCTCGGATCGGTGTTGGCGATCTCCTTGCTGGCGCTTTCCGCCCAGCTGCTCGGACCGCGCGGGATCTCGCCTGAGATGCTCGGCACCGTGGCGATGCAACCAGGGATGACATACGGCAAGGCGGGTCTGCTGCTCGGCTTGCTGGGCTTGCTGTTCGCAATCGGGGGCGCCGCGATCGAGACCTGTCTGTCGAATGCCTACTCGGCCTGCCAGTTCTTCGGCTGGCGCTGGGGCCGGCATCGCCCGCCGCGCGACACGCCGATCTTCACCCTGTGCTGGCTGGGCGTGTTCGCTCTCGCGCTCGCCATCGTCGCCACCGGTATCGAGCCCACTGACCTTGCCGACTATGCGGTGGTGACCTCAATCATCGTGCTTCCCTTGAGCTTCCTGCCCCTGCTGCTCGCCGCCAACGACCAGACGTTCATGCGTGATCAAACCAATGGCATTGTGGCGAACACACTCGGCTGGGGATTTTACGTGTTGATCGTCATCGCAGCGATCGCGGCGCTGCCGCTGTACTTTTTGACGTCCGGTGGCAAGCTGTGAGAGCCAACCAGTCCGCAGCTATCGTTCGCGCATTTCGCGATCTCGCGGTGGTGGATCGCGAGGATCGCAATTGCGGCATCGTTGACGATGTCGAGGTCGCGGAAGTCGAGCCCGGCATCTGGGAGCTGAAGGCCCTGTTCATCGGCCCCGGCGCCTGGGCCCGGAGGCGGCCGCGATGGCTTACGCGATGGTTCGCCAACCACCGAATGGTCCGTATCGAAGCGGCCGACGTTGCTAGCGCAACCAGTAACGTTCGGCTGGCGCGCAATGCCACAGAACTGGGTCTGGCTCGGATCGAACGAGCGTTGCTTACCCGATGCAGCGGGGCCAATTAAACGCTATTGTCGCGTTTCCCGTCGGCTGTCTCAAGCGGTGAACCGACGGACGGACCAGTGAGCGGACCTGAAATCCGGTTGTGTCGCTTCGGCCGCGAATGGCCTTTTTGGGCCGTTTCCGGACAGGCAGGTTCGGACAAGGGAACGGGGAAAGCTGACATCCAGGCAAACCGAGGGCTCGGTCTCAAACGGAGAAAGAGGGCGAGTTCTTACCAGTTGATCCGTGAGCATTGGCATGCGCTCCAGTGGTTATGTTTCAGTTGGGCCTCGGTTTCTTCCATAAATTCGCCGGCAAGGACTATGAGGACAAGCGCCCCGCAATCGTTATGCTGCGGAGGCTAAGCGTTTGTTGGACGTTCTGGATGGCAACCGCGAGATCGCAGAGCGGACAACTTCGCTTCGGTACGCGCCTTAAACGCCCCGCGCGCAATTACGAATCGCTCGTGCAGGCCTTCGCCGATCATGTCTCGCTCGTCGTTGCACATGACCCGGAATAGAAGCATGCGACCCTCCGTAGCCAATAGCTCGACCCTCGCGGTAACAGCCATGCCGATCGGCGTTGCCGCAGAATGACTCATGTTGATACGCGTGCCGACCGTCCCCTCGTCTCCCTCCAGATAGGGTTTAAGCAGTTCGATACAGGTCGCTTCGACAAAGGCGGCCATATAAGCCGTGGCAAAAACAGGAGGCATATCCGCCATCGCGGCTAGAGCTGCCGGCAGGCGCGGAACTATCAACGTTTCGTCAATATGGATCGTGGCTTCGTGAACAAGGCCGACCGGGGGAGTCTTCATGGTCTTTCTCCGGAACAGGCGGTTCAATGGACCGCGGTGGTATCCACGGCGCGCTTGGGGCGGGGAGCCAGCCAGATGATTGAGGCCGCGGCAGCGAAGATGAAGAAGGCCACCACGAAGATCCGACCGGTGGCGAGCGCGACGCTTTCCTTGTCCACCAGCTGACTGATGAGGAGGCGGGCCTGCTCGGTGCTGAGACCGCGTGCGACAAGCTGGTCCATGGTCGTCTGCGCGCCGTTCAGCACGCCCGACAGGGCCGCCCGCTTTTCCTGCGCACCATCGTACCAGAAGGTCGTAGCGATGGCGACGCCCACGGCGCCGGACATGGTGCGCAGGAAGTTCATCACCCCCGCCGCCGAGGCGGTCTCATTCTCCTCGACCGCGCCCAAAGCAATCGTGGTGAGCGGGATGAAGAAGAACGGCATGCCCGCGCCCTGGATCAGCTGCGGCAGCGCCAGCGTCCAGAAATCGGAGCCGCTGTCCCACCAGAAGACCCGCAACAGGGAGGTGAGGCCCAGCCACAGCACACCGACGAAGACGAGGCGGCGGGGATCGACCTGGGTCATGCGCTTGGCCACGAACGGGGCCATCAGGACGGCAGCCACGCCATTGAACGCAGTGGCATAGCCGGCCCAGGTGGCGGTGTAGCCCATCGCGCCCTGCAACCATTGCGGGATCACGACGAGGCTGGCGAAGAAGGTGCCGTAGGCGAAGACCAGCGCCGTCACCGCCACGCTGAAACCACGATGGCGGAAGGGGCGAAGATCGACCGCCGGCTTGTCCTCGGTCAGCTCCCAGATCAGGAACATCGCGAAGCCGATCGCGGCAGTGACGGCAAGCGTCACGATCATCTGCGATCCGAACCAATCGTGCTCGCGGCCGAGATCGAGCATGATCTGAAGCGCGCCGACCCACAGGATCAGCAGACCGAGACCGATTCCGTCGATCCGGTCCTTGAAACGTTCGGTCTCGGCTGGCTGCAGCACCGCGAAAGCCGTCAGCGAGCAGGCCACGGCGATGGGGATGTTGATAAAGAAGATCCAGTGCCAGCCCCAATTGTCGCTGATGGTGCCGCCGAGGATCGGGCCGAAGATCGGCGCAGTCAGCGTCGTCACCCCCCAAATGCCCATGGTCATGGCATGCTTGTCCTTGGGAAAGACGCGCAGCAGCAGCGTCTGGCTGAGCGCCATCAGCGGGCCGCCGCAGATGCCCTGGCCGATACGGAAGGCAACCAAGGCGCCGAGCGTCGGCGCGATGCCGCAAAGGAAAGAGAAGATGCCGAACCCCATCATTCCGCCCACGAACACACGCACCGTGCCGAAGCGCCGCGAGAGCCAGCCGGTGAGCGGTACGCAGATCGCCTCTGCGACAGCATAGGAGGTAATGACCCACGTCCCTTCGGTCGAGGAGATGCCGAGCCCGCCGGCGATATGCGCGACCGAGACGTTGGCAATGGTGGTATCGAGCACCACCATGAAGTTGGTGAGCGCCAGCACCACCCCGGCGAGGATGAGGGTGGTTCCGGTGAGCGGCGCCGGCCGTGATGCGTTGGCGTTCATGATGTCACCTCAGTTCTTGCCGGAGACGTCGATGGCGGCTTCCATCGAGAGGCCGACGCGCAAGGGATGCGAGACCAGTTCCTTGGGATCGAGCGTTATGCGGACCGGCAGGCGCTGGACCACTTTGATCCAGTTGCCGGTGGCGTTCTGAGCCGGGATCAGCGAAAAGGCCGATCCGGTGCCGCCGGAGAAGCCTGCAACCTTGCCGTGATAGACCACCTTGCCGCCGTAGAGATCGGAGGTCAGCTCGACCGGCTGGCCGGGGCGGACGCGCCCGAGCTGGCCTTCCTTGAAATTGGCGTCGACATAGACGGTGCGCACTGGAACGATCGTCATCACCGGGCTGCCGGCGGCGACGCGCTGGCCGATCTGGACCTGCCGGCTGGTGACGACGCCGTCAATCGGCGCTCGGATCACGGTGCGGGCGAGATCGACCCGCGCCTGATCGAGTTTGGCTTTTGCCGCTGCGACATCGGGATTGGTGTCGATCGTGGTGCCGGCGACCAATGCGTCGTTGGCGGCATGGCTGCCCTCCGCCGCGGCGCGCGCGGCGTTGGCCTGCGCCAGCCCCGCGCGCGCTTGGGCGAGGCTGCCCTCAGCGGCCGCATAGGCATTGCGCACGATGGTCAGCTCCTCGCCCGAGACGGCGCCGGAGTCAGCGAGACGCTGGCGGCGGTCCAGATCGATCTTGGCCTTGGCCAACGCAGCGGTGGCGACATCCAACTGAGCGCGGGCATTACCCACCCCCGCGTCCCCAGCCCGAACCTGCGCTTCGAGTGCGCCGCCCGTGGCGATCACCTGGCCAAACTGGCGACGGACACGCTGCCATTCGGCTTCCGCCTTGGCCAGCGCGATGCGGGCGTCGGTATCGTCGAGACGGACGAGAATGTCGCCGCGCTTCACCGCCTGGGTATTCACCACCGCTACCGAGGCGACCGGCCCCGCGACGAGCGGCGTTACCTGCGCGACATCGGCAGCCACATAAGCATTTTCGGTGGTCACATGATCGCCGTCGGATAACAGCGCATAGCCGCCGCCGATCACCGCGATCGCCCCGCCGAGAGCGAGGAACAGCTGCTTGCGCTTGGCGGCCTTGTCCGGGCGGCAGATCGGAGGAAGTTCGGTGTCGATCGTGAAAGCGCCGGCTTCCTGGGGGTCATAATCAGCCATAGGTAAATTCCTTTTTCTTCAATCTGGTGAGGGCTCACAGCGCCGCGGTGGCGAGCTGGTGCATGTCAGTGAGCAAAGCGTAGGCGACGATGCCGATGGCCAGCTTGATGGCAGCGCCGATAGCGATGGTGCGGGTTGCCCAATGGCGGGCGGCACGTTGGAGCGTGGTCATGGAATCGTCCTCCTGTTGGGTTCAGGTTGTGGTGAAGCCGCCGCCGAGCGCGCGGACCATGGCGACATCGAGCGTGAAGGCGCGGGTCTGAAGCTCGGCGACGGTGCGGCGCGCGGCGAGCACGCCTTCCTCGGCATTGAGCACGTCGAGATAAGTGGAAAGTCCGCCTTCGTAGCGTTTGCGGGCGAGGGCGTTGGCTTCCTCGGCATCCGCGAGCGCCTGCCGGGATTCGCTGAGCCGCACCGTCAGCGCATTGCGGCTGGTGACCGCGTCGGCGACTTGCTTGAACGCAGCGACGACGCCTGCATCGTAACGGGCGATGGCCTCGTCATATTTGCCGCGCGCGCCGCGATACTGGCCGGAAATCGCGCCGCCGTGAAAGATCGGCAGCGTCACTGCCGGGCCGACATTGCCAAAGGCTGAGCTGCCCATGAGCAGATTGCTAAAACCGAGCGACTGCAAGCCGATCAGGCCGGAGATGCTGATATTCGGATAGAAGGCGGTACGGGCGACCTTGATCCGGCTTGCAGCAGCCTCGACCGCGGCGCGGGCAGCAGCGATGTCGGGACGGCGGCCGACGAGATCGATGCCCGCATTGTCGGGGAGACCGCGTGCGGTGAACAGCGAGACGCGCGGGCGTTCGATCTTCAAGCCGCGATCGGGGCCGGCGCCGGTGAGCGCGGCGAGGGCGTTGCGGGTAAGCGCGATCGCTTCGTCCGTCGCGGCGAGTTCGGCGCGGGCGGCGGGGACGCGGGATTGTGCCTGCTTCAGTTCGGCGCGGGTGTCGAGGCCGGCGTCGACTCGGTCGGATACCAGCTTCAACGTATCGCTGCGGATCGCAAGCTGCGACTCCAGCACGTCACGCTGGGCGTAAAGCTTCGCGAGATCGGCGTAGGTGGTGGCGATGTCGGTGGTGAGCACCAGCCGCGCTTCCGCCAGCTCAAAGCAGGCAGCGTCAATATCGGAGTGCGCGGCGGCGAGCGCGGCGCGGTTCTTGCCCCACAGATCGAGATCGAGCGAGGCAGTCAGTCCAAGCTTCCCGGTCTTCTCCCAGCCGTCTGGCACAAACGCGGACGGAATGCCTTGATTCTCGCTCTGCTGGACGAGGCCGCCGCTGGCTGTGGCGTCGATCTGCGGTGCGAGCGCGGCGCCGGCCTGCTGGGCATAGCCCTGGGCGGCGCGTAGTCGCGCCGAGGCGGCGGCAAGGTCCGGGGATGCGGCGAGCGCCTCGCTCATCAACCTATCGAGCTGGGGATCGTCATAGGCGGACCACCAGTTTTCCCGCGGCCAGGGAGCGGCGGATGAGGCGAAGCTCTGACCGGTCGCAAATTGCCGGGCGGGGCGGATCTCGGGCCGATGCCCGAGGTCTGGCACCGAGGCGCAAGCAGCAAGGGTCGCCGAGCCAGCCAACAAAATGGCCAGCCCGCGGAAGCGGGAGCGTGTCATATTGAATTCCTTAGCCGTACTGGTGAGTACGAAATGCGCTTTGCGACTCGGGCGCATAAATGTCAACATTAAAGTCGTACCATGAAGTACGATTATTCAAAGCAGTGTGTTTTCCGGTATTTACGGCCTATAGCGATCTCACGCTGTGCATAGGGAAGTTCTGCCTGGAAGAGCATTGCCGCCCGACTCGGGTAGCATACGATCAAGTATGCTATTTTGGATTGGCTGGTTTGGGGCTTGTCATGTCAGGATATCGTACCATATGGTCTGGTTATGACGATCGGTAAGCGAGAGAGCCAAAGGCTTGCGCGGCGTGCACAGATTATCTCGGCTGCGCGCGAGCATTTTTTCGAACATGGCTACGCCGACACGGGCATGTCCGCCATCGCCGCCAAGCTCGGCGGCTCCAAGGGCACCTTATGGAGCTATTTCCCCTCGAAGGAGGCGCTGTTCGCCGCGGTGGTCGAGGACACGGCCGCCGCCATCCGCAGCCAGATGGACATGCCGCCGCCGGGCGACGGCGGTCCTGTCGAGAGGCTGACGCGGCTCTGCCGTTCAATCATCGAACGCGCACTCTCACCGATAGTGATCGCCATGTTCCGGCTTATCGGGCCCCTCGCAGATCGCCAGCCGGAACTCAGCAAGATCTTCTTCGAACAGGGGCCGGGCAAGACCCAACATGTGATAGGTGAATATCTGCGTGCCAACTTCGCAGATCTTCTCTGGACCGACGATTATGAGACGGCCGGCAAGGATCTGTTTGCGCTGAGCGGCGCTGAGGCCCATTTCCAGCGCATGTGGGGCGTCGGCGATCCCCCCACCGCGCGCCAGAAGGATGCGCAGGCCAGGCATGCGGCCCATCTATTTCTCCGCGCTTATGCGCATGATCCCGATAAGCTCGTGCCGCGCGATGCGCTCGACATGGAAAAGTGATGATATGGGGATTGGGGCCGCTGAACGAACTATCTGATTCCAAGGGCTATGAATAGGTAAGCTGAAGATCGCACGACGCTTCGGCATGCTCGTGAAGGATCAGGAAGTCTCTATTGCGCGACCATCCGATTTCCGAGCTCAGACCGCGTAATCGCGGACTGTTTGGCGCACCCGAAGGGATTCGAACCCCTGGCCTTTGCCTTCGGAGGGCAACGCTCTATCCAGCTGAGCTACGGGTGCGTTGCAGCGCGCTTAGCAAAGCATGCTGCCCGCCGCCAGTCTATTCCGGCGCCGCGCGACGGCGGCTCATTTGCCGGCGCCGGTCACCGGCTGGAACTGGCCGAGCCCGCAGCTAGCACCGCGCATCAGCCCTGGCCCCTCCCGCAATACAGTGATGATATCGGTCGAGCACAGCTCGGAAAGCGAGGTCTTGAAGGCAAAGCGCTTTTCGAAGCCGAGCTGCGGGCAGCTGTTCGGGAGAACGCTGCGATAGACCTTGCCGCCGTTCATATAGAAATCGATCGTCTGGTCATCGCGCACGCGGCTTTCACGGATCTGCGTGAGCGGGATGCAGCTTATCGGCTTGCCGACGGGTTGCGCGGCTTTCCAGGCATCCTTATCCGTCTTGGCGTCCGCCTGCGCGCCAAGCGCCAGCGTGCCGAGCAGCGCGAGCAGGGGCAGATGCTTTCTCATTTCCTTCTCCATCGGTCTCGGCTTGCACCGCCTTGCCATCAGGCGCGAGCGTCTTGGGCCTGAACGCGCAAAGATCGGCAACGATGCATCGCCAGCATTCGGGCCGCCGCGCCTTACAGATATAGCGGCCATGCAGGATTAACCAATGATGAGCGTGGTGCCGAAATGGCGCCGGCGTTACCTTTTCCAATTTGAGCTCGACCGCCAGCGGCGTCTTGCCGGGCGCGAGGCTCGTGCGGTTGGAGACGCGGAAGATGTGCGTGTCGACTGCGATCGTCTCTGCCCCGAACGCGACGTTCATCACCACATTGGCGGTCTTGCGGCCGACGCCGGGCAGCTGTTCGAGCGCGTCGCGATCAGCCGGCACCTGTCCGCCATGCTCGGCGATCAGCCGCTCGGAGAGCGCGATCACATTCTTGGCTTTCATGTTGAAGAGTCCGATGGTCCGGATGTGCCGCTTCAGCCCGTCCTCCCCCAGCGCCACCATCTGCTCGGGCGTTTTGACCTGCTCGAACAGTTTTTTGGTGGCCTTGTTGACGCCGATGTCGGTCGCCTGCGCGGACAGCACCACGGCGACCAGCAGCGTATAGGGGTTCACATAGGCAAGCTCGGTTTCCGGCGCGGGATTGTCCTCGGCGAGGCGACGGAAGAATTCGAAGACGTCAGCCTTCTTCATAGACCCAGCACGTCGGCCATCCGATAACGCCCGGCCGGCTTGCCCCGCAGCCAGAGCGCCGCCTTGACCGCGCCGCGCGCGAAGATGGTGCGGCTTTCGGCGCGGTGGCCAAGCTCGATCCGCTCATCGTCCCCGGCGAGTATCACCATATGGTCACCCGCCACCGATCCGCCGCGCAACGCCGCGAAGCCGATCGCGCCCGGCTGGCGGGCACCGGTGATGCCATCGCGCCCGCGGTCGGCGACGGTAGCAAGCTCGACATTGCGCCCGGCGGCAGCGGCCTCGCCCAGCAGGAGCGCGGTGCCCGAGGGGGCATCGACCTTGTGGCGATGATGCATTTCAAGGATCTCGATATCCCAATCGGGGCCCAGTCGCGTCGCCGCCTCGCGAACGAGATACGCCAGAAGATTGACGCCAAGCGAGGTGTTCGCCGCCTGCAACACCGCGACCGTCTTCGCCGTCGCGTCGATCGCTGCATGATGTTCGGGTGCGAGCCCCGTCGTGCCGATCACGATGGGGCATTGCGCCGCAGCAGCGGCGTCGAGGTGGCTGGCCAGCGCGTCCGGTCGAGTGAAATCCACCAGCACGTCGCTGGCAGCCGCCAGTTCGGTGGCGCTTGCATAGGCACCATGCACCGCGCCGTCCTGATCGATGCCGCCGGAAAGCGTGGCGCCCGCTTCGCCGGCGGCGATCGCGATGGCCCGGCCCATGCGGCCCTTTGCTCCGAGAATGCCGATTTTCGTCATGGCCCGTCCTTTTCAGCTGGCGCTTCATGAGCGAGCGCCGCGCCATCCGCAAGCGGAGCGATCATGCTTTGCACAAATAGCCGCTGAGGCAAGACGCGCCTTGGCTATTCCCGCTATGCGGGCGGAAACCAGAACGGTTCATT
>Ga0070685_10000107_pt1 | contig 52542 bp, 57 predicted proteins | sample KBSS13LmetaG_FD_65651 | JGI IMG/M metagenome (GOLD analysis project Ga0070685, IMG submission 65651) | Switchgrass rhizosphere microbial communities from Kellogg Biological Station, Michigan, USA - KBS S1-3L metaG | ecosystem: Host-associated > Plants > Roots > Rhizosphere ...
GCGCGCAACTTTCTCACCCGCCCACCCACTGGCACGCCGAGACGTGCCATCAACCCGGGCGAGCACATTCCTATCCTGCGCGTTCCGCGAGCAGGAGGATGACTAAGCCGCCCTTCCCTCAGCTTGCACAGAATTGGAAACGGCCTATGAGCCCGGCACACCAGTCCCTTTAGGTAAAAGAGCTCCCGATGGCCTTGAGGGTGGTGGATCGTCGCCCTACTCCACTTCGACGAGAATGGTGTGGCTAGCCTTCACAAGATCGTGGTCCTTCGTGGCACCGGTCACCGTGATTTTGTGATCCCCCAAACTCAGACCCTTCAGCGTCCCAGAAAACCCCTTCTGATATTGACCGTCCACATACACATGGGCATGCGTGGCTTGGGAACCCTTGGTCAATTCATACTTCAACTCAAAACTATCATCGACCTCGTCCCCATCCTTGGGAGAGGTGATCACCACCTTTGACCCATCATCTATCGCTGCTTTGGCCGGTTTATCTTCTGCGAAGACAGGTGCTCCGCCGAGCCAGATCGTCAGCCCAATCCCTAATGCCATAATCCCGATACGTCCCATCACCTGCATCCTGACCCTCCTTGTTTAATCCCACCACACCGCACTTATGTTGCGCGCCGCTTCGTTGGTCTACCCTCCGATTGCTTCGCAATCGATTTCCCGTGATGTGCCATCACCCAGGGTGAAGGTCTTCTGATTTCACGATCTCCTCAGAGGGAGTATGCAGATCGTTTTTCACTGCGCGCATCGGACGAGCACCTTCTTATCGTGCGCGTTCTGCGAGCAAGAAAAACGGTCTGCCTGCTCCGTCGAATCATTCTGAAACCACGTTGCGCGAGCACAGAAAATCATCAGGCCCAGCCCCCTTATCCCCTTGCCGGGGTGCCGGGTGAAAACATGCTTTTTATAAAACGAGGCGGACTTGAGAAGGCCTGAGGTTTGAACTGGTTGCCGCCCTATTCTACTTCAACTGTGATGGTGTGGCTGGTCGCCACAGTATCGTGGTCCTTCGTGGCGCCTTTCACCGTGATCTGATGAGTTCCCTTGCTCAGGCCCTTCAGTGTTCCAGAAAAACCCTTCTGATATTCATCATCCACATAGACATGGACATGCGTCGGGTCGGAGCCTTTGGTCATCTCGTACTTCAGCTCAAAACTGTCTTTGACCTTGTCCCCATCCTTAGGAGACGTGATTACCACCTTCGGCCCATTCTTTATTGGTAGGGCGCCTGGTGTATCCTCTGCGAAGACCGAGGCTCCACTGAGACAACCAGCTAATACAACCCCTAACCCCATGAACCAGATACGCCGCATCGCCTGCATCGCGACCTCCTTCTTTGGACCGCCTGAGCGATACTACGGACCATCATCCCCTACGGAATGCTTTCTCGTCAAATCTGATTGCCATTGGAATAGAGGAAGGATCGGGCCCACCAGAGCCTCCTTATCTTAGAGGCTCTGGTAGCCCTGAAGATAACTGACGGTGGTCCTATTGCACGTCGACCGTGATGCTATGGGTGGCAGTGACGGGATCATGGTCCTTGGTGGCACCTGTCACAGTGACTTTGTGCGTCCCCTTGCTCAGACTTTTCAGTGTTCCCGCAAATCCCTTCTGATACTCATCGTCCACATAGGCATGGACATGCGTCGCTTGGGAGCCCTTGGTGAGGTCGTATTTCAGCTCGAACGTGTCTTTGACCTTGTCCCCGTCCTTGGGAGACGTAATCATCAACTTCGATCCATCCTCTACTGGCGCTTTCGCTGGCTTATCTCCTGCAAATACTGGGGCCACGCTAAGAGAGCCAGCCAGTGCCATCCCTAACCCCATGAACCAGATACGTCCCATCATCTCCTTGACCTCCTTGTTTGAACCAACGAAATGAACCCTACGACACATGTTCTCCCTCGGAATACCCTATCGACTGTCGCCGGCCATTCTCCGGGGAGAGTTCGGAACATTTTACTTTTCACGATTGCCCTCGTCAATCTGCGCTGCCTCTCCACCCATCACTCCATTTATGGTACTGTAAAGGATCAAGTAGAGATTCGACGATGGCCATTCAGGCACAGTTTCCCGACGAGCAGAACATCGAGGGTTGCTTCATCAGGCAGCCGGATGCCTTTACAAGCTGGGTAACTGCGAACGGTAGTTCCGGCTACCAGGCGGAAAGAGGACGGTACCACCTCTATGTCTCCTGGGCCTGCCCCTGGGCCCATCGGACCATCATTGTGCGGAAACTCAAGAAACTCGAGGACGTCATCGGCATGACGGTCGTGGATCCGATCCGCGACGAGCGGGGCTGGGCCTTCCGCGAAGGACCTGGCCATTCGCTCGATCCCGTTAACGGATTCCAGTTCCTCAGCCAGGCCTACAAGGCTACCAATCCGAACTATCGGGGACGATTCACCGTTCCCGTGTTGTGGGACGGGGTCACAAAACGAATCGTCACGAATTCCGACGATGACCTCATGCGCATGTTCAACGGGGAATTTAATCGCTTCACCCAAAGCACGATCGATCTCTATCAGGACGGAATCAGGAAAGAAATCGACGACCTCAACACCTTCATCTACGAAAATGTGAACGACGGAGTCTATCGCGCAGGATTCGCCACATCACAGCAGGCCTATGAACGGGCCGTGCGACGCCTCTTCGAAGCACTTGATCAACTCGAGGCCCGACTGGCACGCCAACGTTATCTTTTCGGCTCACAATTCGTCGAAACCGATTGGCGCTTGTTCGTCACCCTTGTGCGCTTCGACGTCGTCTACCACGGCCATTTCAAGTGCAACCTCCGGCGGATCATCGACTACCCGAACCTCTTCGGCTACCTCAAGGACCTCTACCAGATTGACGGCATCGCCGACACCGTGAACTTTGACCATATCAAACGGCATTATTACGTTACCCACAACGATATCAATCCGACCCGTATCGTCCCCCTTGGTCCTGATCAAGATCTCACCGCCCCCCACGGTCGCGAACTCCTGCGATAACGAGCAGACTGATTGCTCTGGTTAGTCTGCTTCAACCAAATTAAACACGACACAAAAAAAACCAGAGTAGCCGGCTTGGCGACGACCCTATAGGCAACCCTTGCATCGCTGATATGTTCGTGGTAGGGTGCAACGTGATCGCGTAAGACCTTCTGTGCTTGGAGGCTGCAGTCCTCCGGCAAACACGAAGTCTTACGCGATCTTTTTTTGCCCGCACCCAGCCGTCCCGCATCTCTCGAGCATTCCGCCGAAGGCGTAACCATCCATCGCTCGAATTGCCAGCCTGACATCGGCGCGGGGGCAGCTTTTATAACTTAATGAGGTGAATCGTTGTTTCAAGAATTAAAGTCAACAGTCCGAACATTCCTCCGCAATACCGCAGGGAGTGTTTACCACATGGTCGTCGTCGCGCTGAGTGCGGGCATTGCGCTCTTGCTCCCGGCAGGCGCCAAACAGTTTCTGTCGTTCTGGTCGCGGGTCGAACATGACACGCTCTCTCTCATTGCCGTGGAGGTGACGGTGGCGATCCTCCTGATCGTCTGCCTCAACTACTTCCATCGCAGCATGCGGGACCGGGCCCTCGCCAATGTGGCGACCGGCGCCGGCCTCGTCTCGTTCTTTCCGCGCCGCACGCGTGGGGCCCAACGGCACATCAAGCAACTCAAGGAAGAGCAGGGCACAGGCCGAACCATCTCGATCATCGGGTCAAGCGGCCATACCACCTTTGTAGATCAAGTGGGAGGTCTGTCTTCAGTCCTCGACAAGTGCCTGGGGGCCAGAATCATGCTGGTCAACCCCTACAGCCAGGAAGCGAGTTCACGCATACAGGCGATCAACCATCCCGAGTTCACGCTGGATACATTTCGGGCAGAAGTTCGGCAAAGTATCCAACTCCTCAAGCGGCTGAAGGCTATGGGGAAGGCCATCAAACTCAAGCTCTACTCGGATTCTCCGTTGATGAAATTGGTGATCCTCGGAGACTACCTCTGGCTCCAGCATTACCATGCGGATCTGGATGTCCAGACCATGCCTGAGTATGTCCTCCGGCACAACAACAAGGACCACGGCCTCTATACCCTCTATGGCCACTACTTCATGCAGCGATGGGAGAGCGGCGAGATTCCGGAATATGATCTCGACACGGACGAGTTGGTGTACCGAAGTAAAACCGGCAACGAGATCCGGAGAGAGCGGTTTGAGATCGAGACAGATGCCGAAGCCATCGCGGCCCTGCTGGAGCCACAAGAACTCACTGCCGAACCAGCCCAACTCGGCTGAAACGGTCGGGGCAATCCAGCCTAGCAGGTCTGGGGTAAGCCCGGTCTGTCCGGTCTGTTCGGTCTATCTCGTTTGTTTGGTTGAACGAAACTAACCAAATGAACCAGAAAGACCGAACAAACCAAATGAGCAAGACAGTCTTGCGGACCTTCTCGGCATCCTGGTGGAGTGCATTTCATTTTTTCAGAAAGTCTCTCCCCCACATCCATTCAGTGGTTCCCCGGTCACATGAATGTGCCGCGCAAAGACGCGGCCAAGACGATAGAGGTGATCGATGTCATTGTTGAAGTGCTGGATGCACGCATACCGAACGCCAGCTGCAATCCGCTGATTGAGGAACTACGCGTCGCACGCCAGCGCCCTAGCCTGAAAGTTCTCAACAAAGCCGATCTCGCAGATCCTGTCGTCACCCGGGCTTGGCTCGACCTATTTAACCGTCAACCGGGCGTGAACGCCGTGGCCCTTTCTTGTCATCATGCAGGCGATGCCGCCAAGGTCACCCGGTTCTGCCAATCGCTCGCCCCCCACCGCAACAGCAGTGCGAAGCCGCTGCGCATGCTGATCATGGGCGTCCCCAATGTTGGGAAATCGACCCTGATGAACATGCTCCTCAAACACCGCGTCGCTCGCGTAGGCGACGAACCAGCCGTAACCAAAGTCCAACAACGTCACAAACTGAACGACCGCATGGCCATCACGGACTCGCCAGGACTGTTGTGGGGTACCATCAAAGATCCTCACGTAGGCCTCCTGCTCGCCACGATCAACGCGGTGGGCCATACGGCCGTCGATGACGAATCAGTCGCAGAATTTCTCGCCGCCATCCTGCTTGCGCGCTATCCGGCCAGGCTCACGACCCGTTATGGTTTTGCGGTGGAGGAACTGACAATCACGGATGTGATCGATGCCATCGGCAAGAAACGCGGTTGTCTACAGACCGGGGGCTGCGGAGGGATAGATCGAGACAAAGCGGCGAGGATCCTTTTGTCGGACTACCGCAACGGCATACTCGGCCGCACCAGCTTGGAGGCACCGGATAGGCGTTAATTGTCAATCCTTTGATGGGCGATGAGATGGATCCGATGGCACCGCTTCGATCTTCAACACTCGTGTCGCCCATGCGATGGTCGTCCCTTGTAGGAGGACGGACGTGAGGGTAATGAAGAATACGAGATGGAATATCGTGTCTGCCTGCTTAACCCCGGCCAATAGTGGGAACGTGGCCAGGATGATTGGCACGGACCCACGAAGCCCCGCCCAGGCCATCAGGGTCTGTTCTCGATAGGGCATCGATGAAAAAGCCAACGACAGATGGACTGCCGCAGGGCGCGCGATAACGATCAGGAAGAGGGAAACCAGGAGGCCCACCCAGGCGACCGGCACGAGCCTTGCCGGGAATACTTGTAGCCCCAGTACTAAAAACATGGTGACTTGCATCAACCAGGCCAGTCCATCGTGAAAACGCAAGACATTCTGTTGATGAACAAACGGCTTTCGCTGCATCACGAGCCCAGCCAGATACACAGCAAGAAAACCACTCCCGTGCAGGAAAGTGGTCAGCCCGTAGGTCAATAGCGCCAGCGCGACTGATAACACCAAATAGATACCTTCGATACGCAAGTCGAGCGCATTAAACGCTCGTCTCATGATCTCGCCCATTGCAATGCCCAGCACGGTCCCCACACCCATCTCCGTCACAAAGAATAAGACAAGTCCTCCGAAGGAGGTTGAGGGCTCCATTAACAGCTGAATCAGCGCGATCGTCAGCACGACCGCCATCGGATCGTTGCTGCCTGACTCCAACTCGAGTAATTGGGTTAATCGCTTGGGAAGCTTCGCGTTCCGAGACCTGAGCATCATGAAGATGGCCGCGGCGTCAGTAGAAGATACAATCGCGCCGAGCAAGAGGCCTTCCAAGAACGAGAACCCTTGGATCCAGGAGACAAACACTCCGACGAGCAGCCCTGTGACCAGAACCCCGATCGTGGAGAGCGACAACCCCCGCCATATGATTGGACGCACCCCTGCCCACTCCGTTTCCAATCCTCCTGCAAACAGTATCAAGACAAGCGCAGTGATACCCAGCGACTGCACCAGAAACGGACTGTCGAACTCGATGCCGCCGGGGCCGTCGGACCCGGCCAACATACCGATGGCAATGAACAGGATCAGCGATGGGATGCCAAACCGAATCGAGAACTTGATCGTCAACACGCTCAGAATGACGAGACTGGAGAAAATGATGAAGATCCACTCAAGGGAAATCGGCATCGTGCTATTGGCCTTCGGGGTTGTTCGGAGCTAATGGACGCGGTCTATAACACAGATGGCCAGGTCACGCTAGTCACAAGATGAGACGATGGGTGGTTGTCTCGTCTCAGGAAGAGGTTGGGATGGTTGTCTCTTCAGATTACTCCGGGTGTTGTGGAACGAGTTGAACTGGACTCACCGGATCAACCGGAGAAAGCAGAGGACGGCAACCTACTTACGATCCGACTCTGTCAAAGTCAATATACCCTCGTTCAACGTCTGTGCTCATGAGTTCTACTCGTACGCTGTCTCCGACATCTAGGCCGTTCGCGCCCATCGCCAATCTACCTTCGACCGGTGGCTCAAGGAGTCGGACCCAGGTCCCTCTGTCTGACGCCCCTGTCACGATTGCGTCGAACCGTTGCCCAATCCGTGATTCAAGTAAGAGGGCGGCGGCGGATTTTCGGAGCCGCCGTTCGACCTTCTCCGCATCGTCTTCTCTTTCGGTGCAGTGGTCGGCCAGAAATTTCAGTTCCTCTGGCTTGTACGGCATCGGCGTGCCGGCCAGCGCCGCCTTGATCAGCCTCTGGGTAATGAGATCGGGAAAGCGCCGGTTGGGAGCGGTGGAATGGGTATACCCCTTTACCGCGAGCCCGAAATGTTCGGGGGCGCCATCCTTCGACTGATCAAGCACATATTCGCCTCTGCCGATGAGCTTGACGATGGCCAGAGATACATCGGGAAATCTCAGTGGGTCCGCCTGCTGCCGTGTGACAAGGAAGGCTTCGAGCGCAGTGGCGTCAGGCTCCGGAGGTAACTGCCCACCCCACCGCGCTGCCACTTCCACAATCCGCTGCCAGCGTTCGGGAGACCGCAGGATGCGGCGGAAAGAGGGTATACGCTTTCCTTTCAGATAGGACACCGTCGCCTGATTCGCTGCGATCATAAACTCTTCGATCAGTTCCTTGGCGCGATTCTTCTGTTCGACCCTGAGGCCTGTCAGCATCTCACCCTCAAACACGGCTCGTGGCTCAATCGTCTCAAGACTCAACGCGCCCTGCCGATGTCGCCTTGATTTAAGCTGTTGCGCAACCCGGCTTTGGAGGCGAAGTTGGGCATCGAGTCCGGAAACGGCCATGACCCGCTCAGGGGCTGGCTCCGACCCAGTGAGCCATTGGGATACGCTGTTATAGGCCAGCTTCGCGTGGTTATGGACCAAGGCTCGAAAGAGGGTCGAGCTGAGGACTGATCCATCCTCCGCAACCACCAGTTCCACCACGACCGCAAGACGGTCTTGCCCTTCGCCGAGAGAGGTCAGATCGGTCGACAACTTTTCCGGCAGCATGGGGAAGATGTCGCCGGACGTATAGACCGACGTCGTGTTGTGCTTGGCATGAGAGTCCAGGGCGGACTCCTTCGTGACCAATGCGTCCACGTCGGCGATCGCGACCAGGATCGTCACAGACCGATCAGGACCTGGTTCAGCCACGGTGAGTTGGTCAAGGTCTCGGGATTCGTCGTTGTCGATCGAGGTCCACAGGAGGTCCCTCAGGTCACGGATGTCTGAGTCCTGGTCGGTGGTCACTGCCTCCATAGGAGCAAGCTCGGCCATCGCGGCAGCAGAAAAATCCGGCAACAGGCCGCGTTCGATCATGGCTCGCCGAGCAATGCTCTTAAGGTCTGCGCGATGATGTTTCATTTCACCCCCAATCTTGAGTGAGTCATCGGTTCGTCTACGCCAAAGGTCGGACGGAGGGGCATAGTCCCGATTGCGTTCTGAATGTGTTCCAGTTATATGATAGGGGCCCAGCGTGGTCCCACGCTACGGCTGTCTCCCTGAACATAACTGGTGAATCACTCTATGCCTGCTCAACCTATGCGTAACAACCCGGCCATTACATACCTTCGATGGGCTATCGCCGTTCCCGCCGGTCTCCTGGCCTGGTTCGGGGCAAACCAGACCATTGAAATGGCATTCGGCTTAATCCATGGCTACGAAGTGCTCGATGCTTTTTGGCAAGCGCCCGATATGGATGGAATGCTGATTACAGGCACATACATTATCGCGATCACCAGAATCGTAGCCGCTGCTTCTCTTGTGGCTATGACGATCTACGTCGTCCCACAGTATCACAAACAGGTGGCGACCATTACGACAGCGCTTGTATCAGCCGCAGCAGTAGCGCTCCTGGGTTTCATATGGTTTGAAGCGTTCAAGGCTGACGCAGTCATAGGTCCGGAAGGCTGGTACAGATACATCTTGGACGCACTGAGCATTATCCTCGGCGCACTATTCGGCGCCTGGATGGCCTATGGAAGCCGGAAAAGACGAACTCGTACTTCGTAGCGCTTCCTCCCCTACCCCATTCCGACTCCCCGGCTGTTGAGAAAATCTGCCAGCAGAGGGAGGGATGACCGTAACCGAGCGAACAGGGAAAAACGATCTTTGTTCGCTTGCTGCGGCCTTGCCCGCGTCTATGGGTAAAGAGGCTGTCTTGGCAGACTCAGGGGGGGTGAAGTAGTTGCCGGGGTGGGCGGGTGAGAAAGCGGGGTTTTTGAACAGCCTGCGATGGTTTTTAAACTGGTCTGCGAGTATCCAGACCTTGCGTGGCTATTCTGCTCAGGCAGTTTGTCAACACACTGTTACGAGTGTGGCCTGGTCGATCCTCGAATGGCAGTTTCGGGGAGCTCTCCTGGATGAGCGCGGCGACCAAGCTGTGCCCGCCAATCTGTCCTGCCGGTCAATCGCCAGTTGCAACGATTGGTGGAGACTTCGGGGCGGCAACTCGGCCTTCAATCCACTGATAGAGCACCGGTAGGACGACGAGTGTCAGGAACGTCGAACTGACAAGTCCGCCGATGACCACGACAGCCAGAGGCCGTTGAACCTCCGATCCAATCCCCTGAGAAAGGGCGAGAGGCACAAGTCCCAGCAACGCGACCAGCGCCGTCATCAAGACGGGCCGGAGGCGCATCACACAACCGGTCAGCACCGCCTCCCGAACATCCTTTCCCTCCTGCTGGCGAAGCGAATTCATATAGGATACCAGCACGATGCCGTTCAAGACAGCTACGCCGAACAGGTTGATGAATCCGACCGAGGCCGGCACGCTCAGGTACTCCCCTGTAATCCATAACGCGACGATTCCTCCGATCAACGCAAAGGGGAGATTGAGAATGATCAATGCCGCCTGCCTCAGCGAGGAAAACGACGAGAACAGGAGCACGAAGATCACGGCGATGGTGATCGGGACGATGATCTTGATGCGGGCCATGGCCCGTTGCATATTTTCGAACGATCCGCCCCAGACGACGTGGTAGCCCTCCGGAAGCCGGACCTCTCGGGCCATCCGCTCCTGCGCCTCAGCGACAATACCCCCGATATCCCGTCCATGGGTATTGAAACTGACCGGCAGGTACCGCTGGAGATTCTCGCGGTTGATCCGTCCGGGTCCTTCGTGCATCCGGATGGTACCGAGATCGCCGAGTGGGATGAAGGCCCCATTGCGGTCTGACAGTCGAATGTTCCCGATCGTCTCGATACTGTTCCGATATTGTTCCGGAAACCGCAGGATCAAATTGAAGCGCCGATTCTCCTCGTACACCCTGGTTGCGGCTTCTCCTCCGACCGCGGTCGCGATGATTTCGCGTATATCCGACACGTTGATGCCGTGCCGCGCGATCTTACTCCGATCGATATCGATCGTGATGTACGGCTGCCCGAAGAGTTGCTCGACTTTGAGATCCTTCACACCTCGAATCGTGCGGAGAATACCGGCGATCTGATCCCCCGTCCGACGCAGCTCGTCCAAATCATGCCCGACCAGTTTGACCGTCACCTCGGCGCGCACCCCGGAAATCAATTCGTCCACCCGCTGCTGGATCGGCTGGCTGATCAGAAAGTTGGCGCCAGGCACCCGTGCCAGCCGTTCACGCACTCGCTCTTTCAGGCCCGCCATAGTGGAGGCCGTCGTCCAGGTGTCGATCGGAGTCAACATTGCGACCGAATCGCTCTCGTTCGGTTCTTGCGGATCATTCGCCAATTCCGTGCGTCCGATTTTGGACACCATCATCTGCACTTCGGGAAACTCCATGACCGCCTGTTGCACCTCTTTTTCAATCCTGATCGATTGCCCCAAAGAAATGCTCGGCAAGCGGATCGTGAGGGGGGCCATGGTGCCTTCATTCAGAATGGGGACAAACTCCGTCCCCAAATATGGAAAGAGTGCAAGACTACCTGCCAGCATGAGCGCAGTCGTAGTCAGTACGATGCTCCGATGTCCTAAGGCCCAGTGTAACAGGGGAATATAGGCGCGCTTGGCCCATCGAAGCACCAAGGGATCGGGAGCATTATGGCCCGCCCGCAGAGACATGTAACATAAGACCGGCGACAGGGTGATCGACAGAATGAGCGACACCATGAGGGCAATCATGATGGTATAGGCCATCGGCTTGAACATTTTGCCTTCCATGCCTTCGAAAGAGAGAATCGGCATGAAGACGATGATGATGATTATAATGCCGAAGACCACGGGGCGGGCGACTTCCCGGCCGGCATTGAGGATGATGGACTTCCTGGGCAGGCCCTGGTGGCGGGGGTCGGACAGATGCCGGTGGACGTTTTCTACCACCACCACAGACGCGTCGACCATCATGCCGATGGCGATAGCCAGGCCGCCCAGAGACATCAGGTTGGCCGTGAGACCGAACTGACCCATCACGAAGAACGTCACGAGCGGCGTCAGGATGAGTGTCGCCGCCACGATCAAGGCGCTCCTCGTATCGCCCAGGAACAGGAACAGCACAACCACCACCAGGAGAATCCCCTCCCCCAGCGCCTTATAGACGGTCTTCAAGGCGGCCGAGATCAGTTCGATACGATCGTAAAACGGCACGATCTTCCAACCTGCCGGCAGCATGCCCTTGTCCCGTATCTCGTCAAGCTTGGCCTTGATACCCTCCACAACGTCACGGGCGTTTCCGCCTCTCAGCATCAGCACGATCCCTGCTACCACCTCACGTTGACCGTTCAGGACGACCGCCCCATGACGAATGGCGTGACCGATTTGGACCTGTGCGACGTCATGAATGTGCACCGGAGTGCCTCCCACTTCCTTCACGACGATGTCTTCGATGTCGCTCAGTTTCTTGATCAGTCCCACGCCGCGGACAATATACTTTTCAGCATGGGTCTCCAGGATGTTGCCTGCGGCATTCGCATTGTTGTTTGACACGGCAACGAACACGTCGTGCAGAGAGATGTCGTACTTGTGCAACAGCCCCGGTTCGACGAGCACCTGGTATTGCTTGACATACCCACCTTGGGCGTTGACGTCGATCACGCCGGGCACAGCCTTGAGGAAAGGCCGGATGACCCAGTCCTGCACAGTCCGCTGTTCAATCAATTCGTGCTCCGCAGCAGCAACGTCCAGACCGGCATGCGGAGGGCCTTCCAGATAATACTGATACACCTCTCCCAGTCCGGTGCTGTTCGGCGCCATGCTTGGTTCAGACCCTGGCGGTAAGTTCTCCTGCACTTCGATCAACCGTTCGAGCACGAGTTGGCGGGCTAGGTTGATGTTCATGGTATCGTCGAACACCACCGTCATCAACGACAGTCCGACTTTGGTGAGCGAGCGTAGTTCCGTCAGATGCGGAATCCCGGTGAGTTGCTGTTCGATGGGAAAGGTCACCAACCGCTCGACTTCCTCCGGGGACAAGCCAGGCGCTTTGGTGACCACTTGGACGAGCACGCTGGTCACGTCGGGAAAGGCGTCGATCGGAATGGTGCGGAAGGAATAGATCCCCAGAAGGGTGAGAAACCCGGCCAATGTAAGGATCAAGACTCGACGGCGGAGAGAAAACTCAAGAAGTTTGTCGACCATGCTCAGTCTTTGGGCTTCAACAGCTCGGATTTCAAGATAAAGGCTCCTTCCCGCACGACCGTTTCCCCTTCCTTCACCCCTTCGAGAACCTCGGCAACGGTCTCATTCTTGTTACCCACTCTGATCGTCCTGGCTTCAAAAACCCCGGCTTCCTTCTGCACAAACACGAAGGTGCGATCCCGATCACGCTGGACTGCTGCCTCTGGAATGACCAGGGCATCTGCTGGTTCGGACAGGACACGGATTGTGGCGAACATCTCCGGCTTCAGACGACCGGTGGGATTCGCCACGGTGAGGCGCACCCCCATGGTCCGCGTCGCTGTGTCAAGAACATCACCGACATACGTGACGGTCCCATTGAACACTTCGTCAGGGTACGCAGGCACATGGATCTCCACCGGCTCATTGGGAGAGACGGTCGCACGGTGCAAGTAGGAGATATCCTTTTCCGCCACATTCCCGACCACCCACACTGTCGAAAGATCGGCAACGACAAACAGTTTGTGTGTGCTATCAACCAGTTCGCCTTTGGTGAGATCACGCCCGATCACCCGGCCGGCGAAGGGCGCCACGATGGGAATCTGCGAGCGGATCTTCTGGGTCTGCTCGAGAGTCCGAATCTCCTTGTCCTCCATGCCCAGCAACCGGAGTCCCTCGTGCGCCTCCTGGGCCTCGGCACGGACACTGATCATCTCTCCTTCGCGGCGCTGCAGCTCCGCCTGGCCGATGACTTTCTCTTCGTACAGATACTTCGCCCGTTGAAAGGCCTGTTCCGCGACATGCCGCCGAGCGCGGGCCTTGAGATACGCAGACTGGGCAAGTCCGAGATCACTACTGTGGAGCACCGCCAACAGCTGCTTGGGCAAGACTGCCTGGCCCAAATCGGCATGGACCTCCGCCACTCGCCCACGGACGAGGGTCGTAATATTCGCCAATGCATTTTCGTTCGGCCGTACAACGCCGGGAAAGTCACGGTAGGTGCGAAACGACGTTCGGCTGACCCGCTCCATCAACATACCGGACTTGGTGACCTCTTCCGGCGGAAGCCTGACAAGATGGACATTGTCCGACGAATGTTTCTGTCCGTTTCCTTCAGCCGGGGCAGGCGCGCGGTCGCAGCCCATGGGAGAGAGCAACAGAAGCAGGCCGCAGCATAGTCTGCTCAGCACACTCAGACAGATTCGCCGACGCGCATGATGCCCGCTTTGAGTTATCCCCCGGCCAGGGACAAATACTAGGTCTCTCATCAGTTCCCTTTGCAACTAGAGTGGACCGCCCAGGGCTCGCTCAAACCGCGTGAGCGCCAGAGAGAGTTCAAAACGAGCCTGATTGTAATCCACGGTAATCTGGCGTTGGACCCGTTGGGCATCGAGAACATCCAGGAGGCTAGAGGCGCCCTGACGGAAACTCAACTGGGCAATGCGAAGTGTTTCTTGCGCTTGCTTTAATAGACCTTCCTCGTAGACGAGGATCTGTTCCTGCGCCGTTTCCGCTTCGCGCGCATGTTGATTCAGTTCGCGGCTCAGATCATTCCTGGCTCGAATCAGCTCCGCTTCTTCTTTCCGCTGAGTACCGAGTGCCGTCGCGATATGTCCCTGCTGTCGATACCATACAGGCGTCGGCAGACTCAGACCCCCCAACACTGCCTCGCGGCCTATTTCTCTGGCAAACCCGCCCCACAGAGTCACGGTCGGTACACGGCCTTGCCGCTCCTTCGAGACGCTGAACTCAGCCTGCTCCACCAATTTCCCATGGCGCTGGAGAATGGGATGTTGTGAGAAGTCCCTCGCCGCCATCTGCTCCGGGTCCAGACGGTCACGGAGTGACCTGAAATCTCCTTGCACCTTGTATCGGGACCCCAAGCCTCCTGCTGTCAAGGTGTCCAAGCCGACGAGTTTCACGCGCACGGCATTCTTGGCTTTTGTCAAATCCTGCTTGGCTTTGAGCACTTCCACTTCCGCCTTTATCACTTCGAATTGCGCTCCCTCACCGGATCGGACGCGGGCTTTGACAATACGCGAAACATCCTGAACGGTTTCCAAGTTCTGTTGAAGAAGGTCTACGGTCCGTTCCGCCACGAGGAGTTCGTAGAATGCCGTCTTCACCGCTGCAATGAGATTGAGCTTGGATTCTTCGAGGCCGACCGTCGCACCGGCTAGACCAGCAGCCGCTGCCTCCTGACGAGCCGCCCGCATGCCCGGGTATTCTACCGGCTGATACACGGTGATGTTATGCTCGATCCTATTGTCCCCGTTGCTGGGGTCACGAATTAATCCGTTCGCCGTCTGGTAGGAGACCGTGGGGTTGAGAAACGCGCCTGCCTGGGTCCGCAAACCTTCATTCTGTAATATTGCACTCTGAGCGCCCGCGATGAGCGGGTTCCGTTCCAATGCCAAGTCGATGATACGGTCGAGTTCAAACGTGGGCATCGGTTCTTTCGCCTGAACAAAAGAGGGTAGCAGCGCCCCACTCGTTCCCGCCACCATTACGGTCGTCACCGCTATGACCCAGTTTAAAAATCGCGCCGGCATATGCTGCCTCCTTCGGAGTCACGATGCGATCGTCCGATCGAGATCGAAAACGAAACAGACCATCGAGGTTGCGCTAACTCAGTGGGGTCGGGGGATGTAAGAGTCGGGAAACCAGTAGGGCAGGAGAAGGAATCTTGGTCATCCAGGCATGCAAACGGCTTGATCCACAATCCGGCACACTCACTCCAGAAGCGACGTAATCGTCCGGCGTCTCCTGTGACGAATCGCCATCGGATTCGGTCGCTGCTCCGGTGTCACTGAATCCGCAAGCTTGTTCATGCCCAGTACCACCGGTCGACCCAGATATGCTCTCCACAGCCCACCCGATCTGTTCAACCGGGAACAAGCTGCACAACAGCAGCGTCAGGACCAGAACCGAGAAACATGAACGGATCATTGCCACAACCTGTCGCATCAATTCGAAGCCGCCGGTCGGTCCATTGACATATTCAGAACTGCCTCCATGACAGTTGTGGCCTGGTCCCTAGTGGAAAGAGTCACCACATAGTACCCTTCTCTAAGCACGTGTTACAAGAAAAACAGTTACCCGCACATTATTTATGACGGATCGACGCGACATCAACAAGCCTCGTTGTCGGACTACGGAGTCCTCGCGCAACGGAACCCGTAGCCGAAATACCGGTTCGTCGGCTGGGCAGCGAATCGGTGTGCGGAACGCAGGAACTCGGAAATGTACAGCCAGGAACCGCCCCGCACACCCTTCGAATCACCAGCTGTCGGCCCTATCGGATTCCGCCGCGGGCTGTTCTGATAATATTCATAGTCATACCAGTCGCTGACCCATTCCCAGGCATTCCCAGCCATGTCATAGATGCCATAGGGACTCTTGCCCTCTTCGAACGACCCCACCGGAACCAAGGCCAGATGGTTATTCCATTCCTTTCTTCCGAAATTCGCGTGGAGCCTTGTCGGTGCTTCGTTGCCCCAGGGATAAATGCGCCCATCCGTCCCCCGTGCCGCTTTCTCCCACTCTGCCTCCGTCGGCATGCGCTTGCCGGCCCATTTGCAGAATTTGACAGCATCCTCCCAATCCACGTTGACGACCGGGCGTTTCTGATGTTGGGGCTGATTCATGATGTACCAGTCCGGCGGCTCTTCCATGTCAGTCACTTCCAGAAATGTGGCATATTGGCCTACCGTCACTTCGTACTTGTCCATATAAAAAGCGTTGAGATAGACCTGATGCACCGGTTTTTCGTCGTCGGCTATAATACTTCCCATCGTGAACTCCCCTGCCGGAACTAGCGCCATCGGTGCATCCTGTTGCCCGACCCCTCCCGCCGATCCCTCTGATTTCTGCATGCTCGATACGGCGGTAGATCGCTGCTGTGGAATTTTTGACTGCAGCTGTTGGTAGAGGGCCTGTTGTTCATTATTCAGACCCAACTCCTTGGCACTGTCCAAAGCGTCCCTCGCTTCCTTCATCTTATCGGGTGGAGTCTGCCGACCGGCAACTAGACTCTTCGCTTCCTCCAATAACCGCCACGCCGTCACTTCATCCAGCAACCGCCAGGCTGTCGCTTTGTGTAAACGTGGCTTTGTCGATCCGGCCGCCACGGACTTGGCATCCAGCTGCAACGCGGTCTCGTAATGATCTTCCGCGCAGGTCCATGCTTTTAATGCTCGGCAGGCCTCGGCCAGGTTGAAATGCGCCTGCACATTCGTCGGATCTTTTGTCATGCCGGCTTCCAGCGCCGCGCGCGCTTCTCCATACTGTTTTTGCTTCAGTAGATCCCCCCCTTTGGCAAACTCCTTCTCGCCAGGACTAGCTGCATGAGCGGCCATGGAGGGCGCAACCATCCCCGGACAAATGACGAGACACCACACAGCCAGCATTCCCATCATCTGTCTCATAAGAAGCTCTCCTTCCGATTGGGATCCTACCGTGAATTCAGCCTCGCATGCCGGAGGCCCGGCCAGCTTACCAGAAACCGAAGACAGGGTCATGGGCTCAACAGCATCGCCTTGTACCTGTCGAACAACCACTATCAATGCTCCTTCCAAGCTTGCTCGCCATTCCCATTGGGAATGGCACTCGTGGTGGTCCTACTGCGGCCGTCGAGCGAGCACATTCCGATCGTGCGCGCTCCGGGAGCACAGGATCACCACGAGTGTCGTTCCACCCCATCCTTCACCTCGCGAGAGTCCGTACATAGGCGAGCACGTCCCGACTCTCTTTCTCTGAGAGGCGGGTCTTCCAAGGCGGCATATTCGGTTTGCCGTCATGGATAGCCTTAATCAGGTCGGCATCGGATGTCTTTCTAGTCGATGGCGATGTGAGATTAGCCGGATCCGGTCCACGAAGAAAGCTGTACCCATCCCCTCCGCCTTCAGGCCCATGACAACCGGTGCAGTGCCTGTCAAACAGAGCCTTGCCCCGAGCCACATCGCCGTTTTGCAGCTTGGGTTCGGCCCATCCTTGCACCACAGTTCCTAACAGAAGGCCGCTCACAAGTCCCAGCATTGCCATCTTCAACATCCGGCTCCGCTTCATAACATCTCCTCCCGTTCGGTGCACCCTGCAGACTGCAGACGATCAAAGCCCTAACTTCGATTGGACCGGTCGAGCCTCCGGATCGCTATTCCCATGGTCGATCGATCCCCGCTTTGATGGTCACGAATCGCCAAACCCCGACTCCCAGGAACAACAGGCCCGTGACCAGCGAGACCACACCCAGCGCCTGAAATCCGATCCCCTCCAGCCACCACACAGCCGGAATTCCAACGGCGAAAAACCCCAGCGCAGTTCTGATATACGACAGCAACGTGCGCTCGTTGGCCAACGCAGTCCGTTGCCGAGCCAGCCGATCCCGCACAATAGTCTCAGACCGCTCAGGCATAGAAGGCCTCCGATTTCGCCGGAACAATACTCCATCAAATGGTGAACCTCAACAGATGTATGCACTTCCCCATTTCAATGCCAACCAAGCAAGGGAGTGAAGAGCCTTCGACTTACAGCCCTCGATCGAGCACCATGATGCTCTTTCCAAGCCTGCTTGTTATTCTCCCGGGAGGGGGCCGGTCGTCCTCCTGCTCGCGGAACGCGCACGATAAGAATGTGCTCGTTCGACGCGCGCAATCGAGGATCGACCAGGCCACCCTCCTCTCCGCCCTCCAAGTATCCGACGGCTGGAAGCACGTCGATGGCGACAGAGCGGAAGACAATGCCCAGTGGCAGTAGCAGCAAGCGTGTGACGACATCGCGCCGCCTCGGCGTGGTTTCATGCTCTTGATATGCTCCCTCCAAGCTTGCTCGCTGCCTCCTAATAAGGGGCGGGCTCGTGGGTCCTCAACTGCGCGCGTCGAAGGAGGCCCTTCCGAGGCCGCGCATTCCGCGAGCACCGAGGACCCACGAGCCTGCCCCGTCACACCCACTCGGACGCATACTTCTCTCCCGCTTCTCTCTCTGCGAACCATCGATACAAAGCAGGCAGGACCACCAGCGTCAGCGCCGTAGATGTGAAAAGCCCCCCGATGACGACGGTCGCAAGCGGCCGCTGAACTTCGGCACCGATCCCCTGTGCCAGTATCAACGGCAACAGGCCCAGCAGAGTTGTCATCATCGTCATGACAACCGGGCGGAGGCGGAGAATGCAACCGGTAACGATAGCCTGATCCATCTGTGTCCCTTCATTGCGCAGCTGGTTGATATAAGAAACCAGCACGATCCCGTTCCCAACCGCAAGGCCAAACAATTCTATGAATCCGATCGAAGCCGGCACACTCAGGTATTGTCCGCTCACCCACAAAGCCACGACGCCCCCGATCAAGGCAAAGGGAAGATTCATGATGATCAAGGTCGCGTAGCGGAGCGAGTGAAACGCCCAGAAAAGCAGGAAGAACACAAGCCCGAGCGTGATCGGCACTACGATCAACAGCCGTTCATTCGCCCGCTCCATGTTCTCGAAAGCCCCGCCCCACGTCACCCGATACCCTTCCGGCAGGCGTAACTGTCGCTCCAGCTTCGTCCGGCCCTCATCCACAACACTGCCGATGTCTCGCCCGACGACATTGAAGCCGACGTAAATGCGGCGTTTCACTTGCTCGCGGCTGATGCGGGCCGGGCCCTCGCGCATCTCGATCGCGGCAAGCTCGCTCATCGGGATCAACGCACCGGACGCAGACTTCACCCTGATCTCCCCGATGCTGCCGATGCTGTTGCGTTGCGTCTCAGGAAACCGCAGCGTCAATTGAAATCGCCGCTCACCTTCGTAAACATGGGTCGCCGCCTTGCCTCCGATGGCGGTGGTAATGATCTCTTGCACGTCGGCCACGTTGATGCCATAGCGGGCGATCTTCTGCCGATCGATGTCGATGACGAGGTAGGGCTGGCCGGCGATCTGTTCGACCTTGATATCCTTGACGCCCTTGATCTGCTGCATCACGGCGGCAATCTCCGTTGCCTTATCACGGAGCACATCAAGATCCTCTCCGAACAGCTTGATAGCGCATTCAGTCCTGACGCCGGAGATCAGCTCGTCCACCCGTTCCTGAATCGGCTGGCTCATCAGCACGGAGATACCCGGAATCTCTGCCAGTTTCTTGCGGATCGCATCGGTCAACCCCGGTTGGGTCTTCGCCGTTTTCCATGTACTGCGGTCATGCAATGATACGATCGGATCGCTCTCATACAGATCCTCCGGATGGTAGGGAATCTCAGCTCGCCCGATCCTGCTCACGGCCATCTTCACTTCGGGAAACTCCAACATGACTTTCTGGGCTTGCTTCTCCATCTCGATGGACTCAGCCAGCGACACACTCGGCAGCCTTACGACTTGAGGAGTCAGGGCTCCTTCCTCAAGGAGTGGAATGAATTCCCGTCCCACGAATGGAACGAGAGCGAGGCTACACAGCACGATCGCCGTCGAACCGGCCAGGACAAGACTGCGGTGCCTGAGCGTCCATTGCAACACCGGCACATAACGCTGTTTCATCCATCGCGTGAGGCGCGTTTCCTCCGGATGGTCTCCGCGCAAGAGCAGCGACGCGAGTACCGGCGACAGGGTCAACGTGACCACGACCGAGGCCAGGAGCGCGATCACCAGCGTATAGGCCAGCGGCGCGAACATCTTCCCTTCCATGCCGTGGAGCGTCATCAGCGGCAGAAAGACGACGCTGATGATCAGAATACCGAAGAGGATCGGCCTGCCCACTTCGTTCGTCGCCTGGAGGATCACCTCCGACGTACTCTTCCGCGGCGTGCCTTGGTCCTGCGCCAGATGCCGATAGACGTTTTCCACCACGACCAGCGATCCGTCCGCGATCTCGCCGATGGCGATAGCCAGCCCGCCGAGCGTCATCAAGTTGGCCGAGAGCCCCAGCCGCTGCATCACGATGAACGTGATCAGGGGGGTGACGATGAGCGAAGCCGTCACGACGACGGCGCTGCGGACATGGCCCAGAAAAAAGAAAAAGACGAAGACTACCAGCACGATCCCTTCGATCAACGCGTCCCGCACCGTATTGATCGCCGCCGTCACTAATTCGATGCGATCGTAGAAGGGCAGGATCTTCGTGCCTGCCGGGAGGATGTGATTCTGCTGCAGATCGTCCACCTTGGCCTTGACCGCTTCGACCACCTGACGGGCATTGCCTCCGCGAATCATCAGCACGGTTCCGATCACGACCTCCCGCTCCCCGTTGAGGACCACCGCGCCATGGCGAACGGCATGGCCGATGAGGACTTCCGCGACATCACGAACAAAGACCGGCGTGCCGCCTGACTCCTTCACGATGATCGACTCGATATCGTTCACGCTCTTGATGAGGCCCAGGCCGCGGACGATCGAACGTTCCGCATACCGTTCCAGCACGTTGCCCCCGACGTTGGCATTGTTCTTCGCCACTGCCTCGTAGATATTGTGGAGCGTCAGATCGAACTTGCGGAGCTTCGCTGGATCGACCAGCACCTGATACTGCTTCACGAACCCGCCCATGCCGTTCACATCGATCACGCCGGGCACGCTCTTGAGCAGCGGGCGCAGGACCCAGTCCTGCATCGTGCGCTGATCGGTCAACTCCTCCTCGACGACCTTCGAATCAGTCGCCGTCGCATGGGGCCCTTCCACATAATAGTGATAGACCTCGCCCAGACCCGTCGTGACGGGAGCCATCACCGGTTCGAGCCCCTCCGGTAAGCGCTCCTTCGCCGCCATGATCCGTTCGAGGACCAACTGCCGGGCGAAGTAGATATCCACCTCGTCGTTGAACACGACCGTGATCTGGGACAGGGCGAACTTGGAAAGGGATCGGATCTCCGCCAAACCCGGCAGCCCTGTCATTTGAAGTTCGAGCGGATAGGTGATGAACCGCTCGACTTCGACCGGCGAGAGTCCCGGTGCCTCGGTCAGCACCTGCACCTGGATGTTCGTCACGTCGGGGTAGGCATCGATCGGGATAGACTGGAAGGCGAAGACGCCAACGAGGGACAACAGGCAGGCCAGGCCAAGGACCAGGATCCGCTGCCGCAGCGAGAATTCCACAAGAGTCGGAATCATGGTGTCGGCTCGATCTTATGGCGTTCCATTTCGGACTTGAGGACGAACGATCCCTCGGTCACGACCCGGTCGCCGACCGTTACCCCCTCCAGCACAGTCACAATCTCTCCCTGCTCATCCCCTAACTTGACCGCCCGCACTTCGAAGTCGTGCGTCCCCCGTTGAACAAAAACAATCTTGCCGGTCTGGCCATTTTGCACTGCCGCGAGCGGCAGGGTCATCACGTCCGGATTCGACGCGACATAGACGCGGACGGTGGCGAACATCTCCGGTTTCAGCAGCCGATCGGGATTCAGCACCGTCACCCGCAAGCGCATCGTGCGGGTGGCTGGATCGAGCACATCCCCGACATAGGTGATCGTTCCCGGAACGATGGCATGGGGATAGGCGGACACAATCACATCGACTTTCTGATCCTTACGGATGAACTGCACGTCCTTCTCCGGTACGTTGCCGACCACCCACAGATCAGAAAGGTCCGCGACGGTGAAGAGCTTCTGCTGCGTTTCCACTACCTCGCCCCTCGTGATATTACGCATGATGACCCGGCCGTCGAACGGCGCCCGCAGCTGCACATCGGCCTTGATCGTTTGCTCGCGATCCAGCCGCTCGATCTCCTCCTTGGGAACGCCGAATAATTCGAGGCGATTCGACATTTCGCGGGCCTCGGCCCGCGCCGTTTTCATTGTCGCCTCGCGGCGCTGCAATTCAGCCAGACTCACCACCTTCTGTTCTTGCAGGTCTCTGGCTCGTTTGTACGCCAGTTCCGCTTCGTGCAGTCTTGCAGCAGCCTTCAGGTAGGCCCCCTCTGCCACCCCAAGATCCGTACTGTGGAGCATGGCCAGCAAGGCATCTTTCTTCACGTCCTGGCCGACATCCACATAGACCTTCACCACCCGGCCCCTGATGAGGGCCGTCACATCAGCCAGTTCATTCTGGTTAGGTTGAACTGTGGCGGTAAACTCCCGCGGCACGAGCAACTGCCCACGGGCAACCGTCACGACCTGGATCACTGTCCGCGCGAGTTCCTCGGACGTGAGATGGAGCAGTCCTGGCCTCTCGGCCACAATGGCTTTTGGGGTCTCAGGTGCTTGGTCGGGAGTTCTCTCGCAGGCAACAAATCCAGCGCCTATGAAGGCGATGAGGAGAACGACCCGGCAGCCTTGGCGAAAGGTGAAGCGTTCGATTTTGAAAGCTATTGCCCTCATGGTCATAAGATTCTCGTAAAGGAACCAGCATGACGTGTGCCACGGAACACTCGCAATTTTAAGGGGAAAATAGGCGATCCAGGAGCCTTTTGCCACGTTCCTGATGAAAGGACCGTGGCAAAATGCTACAGGAACCAAAAAAAAGTGCTAAACATGATAAGCGGAGGAAGAATCTCACCTCAATACTGGTGAAACGATTCGTCAATTCGCTGCCCAAAGCTCCCACTCCTATCGAGCTGAGGCAAGGTTCGAAAGGCCTTGGGGACCATGTTAGAAGACACACAATCAGACGAACCAACGAAACAACCATCACGTTGCGCATCGATGAGAAATTGCATCGTGGCTCCCTCGACAGCCTCCGCCAAATCTGTTGTGAAATAGTTAATCCAGGCAAACGGCAGCAACCCGATCCAGCCTGCCCCCTTCTTGCGAATGGAGTACCGATAGGCTTTGAGCAATCGGCTATCCTGGTACAGGCTATAGATAGCGGTTGTGCCCCCCTCGTCGGTGTAGTATGGGAGCAGGGTCAACGCTGGGATTAAGGCAAGAATCCCCAGATTGATGAACTGTAATTGTGACTCGAGGAAGTATTGCACGAGCGTCGATGGCGGAATAGGTTCAAATTGCACTTTGAAAAACAAACCGGCTTTGGGCGGCTGGTGTATCTCATTGAGGTTTGAAAACATCCCGCTAGCTGCGAGGGTGCGCCCCACCGCACCATACCCGGGCTGTCCAAATGGATCAATTTGCGACCGAGCGGGATAGTAGCCTGGTACAAAGATCATGGACAATGCGCTAAGCCAGCGATTCCCATATTCCTTCTGTGCCTGGTCAACTGGTTCAACATGATAGAAAATAGGCTGGGTTATGTGATCCGTGGAAAGAGAATTTGTCGTTGCGTTGGGAAAATCCCGATAGGTGACGATACAACCAGTAAGTAGGAGGTAGAGGGCGACAAGGATGAGGGCAAGGTGTTTCATGTCTACTGCTCCGCAACCGGCATCTCGAAATGCCAGTACACGAACTAGGCCAGACTCGCTCCCCCGGCCCCCCTGTTTCATTCTGAAGGTCCGGCTGGACCCCGGTCGATACGTCGGCAAGTCCCCAACCAAGGTACAAACAGAAAGAGCCGCGCCAGTTTCGTGGCATTTCAGGGCAGGGGGCAGGGTACCCATTGCCCCATAATGCCACGTGAACCGGGGCGGTGCATATCTTTGCTGCTCTCCCATTCACGCTAACCCGGCTGTTGCTTGGACTGTCGCAAGCATTTGCGCCAATCACGCATGGCACTCCCCTTGCTTAATTTACCTTCGTATAGAAACAATGCATTCGTCTATCTCTGTTGATCGAGGGAGGTGGCCATGCCGGTCCTGAAACGACTTCAGAGTTATCTGGACGCGAACAAAATTCCCTATGAACTGGTCAGCCACGCGAAGGCCTATACCGCGCACGATATTGCCCAGACACTGGAGGTGTCCGGAGACCTCGTCGCCAAAGTCGTCCTCGTGAAAGCCGACAACTACTTCATCATGACCGTGTTGCCTTCCACCTGGCGCCTGGACCTGAAACGTTTGCGGGATGAATTGGAAGCCCGCGACGTCCGGTTAGCGACAGAAGCCGAATGCGCGAATCTGTTCCCCGATTGCCAAGTCGGCACGATGCCGCCGTTCGGTAATCTCTATGGCATAGAGGTGTATGTCGATCGGCTCCTGACGGAAGACGAGTCCATCGTGTTTGAAGCGGGAACCTATATCGGAGCGATGAAGTTGCGGTACAAGGACTTTGCCGATCTCGTCCGCCCGAAGGTCGCTGCGTTTCGTCATGAGCCATCGAAGATCGAGAGTTAGAAAAGAGGGTGATGAGGGGCCTTGCCGGTGGAACTGGAGGGGGATGCCCCTCCAGCATTTCCAAGGAATTGCCACCTTCCTTCCTGTAGTCGCAGAAAAGGGAAGCAGCGGAGGTCATTGAACATGGAAGAGCCACGCAGTTGGGTCAAGGCATTCCTGCGGGAGGTCCTCACAATGCCCTTCCGCCACGTGCTCGTGTTTCTCCTTGCCACCATCTTGCTGATCATCATGGAAGTCGAAGTGATCGAGGGCGACGGATGGCATCTCGCTCATCTTTTCGAGCTGCTCGGCCTCATGTTGTTCCTCTATATGGGGTGGGTAACGTGGCGTGTGGCGCGCATGCTGAGGAAACAAGGGAAACCGTAGGTCAAGGACTAACAGACCGGATAGAGTCCCCTCGCTAAAGACCGGCAGAAGGGCGTCATGCTGCGCAGAGCCTGTTCAACCTGCCGACCAATCAGCAGCTCAACCGAAGGCAACGACACCCCCTGCGCTAGATGGACCTCGACCATAACAAACTGCGGCGAGGACACCGGTTGGCCGATCTGGCTCGTCAACCAGACCGTCACTTCACGGAGCCCCTTCACGTTCCGGTGAATCTCCCCGGCCAACACATGGGCGAGCACGTTGTAGACTTTCCCCACGTGAGCCATGGGGTTTTTCCCGCCTACCGCTTCCGCACTGGCTGGACGGCGAAGCGAGATCACTCCGCAAACACGATTTACCACTCACCGAAAGCACCACCATCTTCCGTCAGGTCCACAGGCTTGGCTACCGTGTACTTATCTGAGGTATTTTGCAACAACGCTCGACTGAGCACTGACCCAAAGTTCCTCAACATATTAAAATGATGTAGCCCTCTCCTTTTCTTCAAACTCGTAACCCTCTGTCCTTATGCGGGACTGCAGCTATGGTCTTCCGACAATCCTTGGCACCGACCATGCACTACTTACGCTCAGCACTCATTCCCTTCTTCAAGAGATGGCAAATGGCAGCGACCACTCTCATCCTAATCACAAGGAGGTCCGCTCATGTCTGCGTTAACCCGTTGGGAACCAATGACGCGATGGAATCCGTTCAAAGACTTGGAGGAGATGGAAAAACGTCTCTAAACCTATTTGGGCCGCCCTCCGCTTCGGACCGAGGGTGGGAAGGAAGCCATGACCGTCGCTGAATGGTCGCCCCTCGTCGACATCACCGAGGACGACAAGGAATATCTCATCAAGGCAGATCTGCCGGAAGTCAAGAAGGAAGACGTCAAACTCACGGTCCAAGACGACGTGATGACCATCTCGGGCGAGCGGAAATATGAGAAAGAGGAAAAGAGAAAGAAGTACCACCGGGTCGAACGAGCCTATGGGAGTTTTATGCGGAGCTTCACCCTGCCGGAGGATGCCGACGGCAGCAAGGTCAGCGCGGAGTATAGGGAAGGGGTCTTGAAGGTGCACCTGCCCAAGTCGGAAAAGGTAAAGCCGAAATCCATCGAGGTGAAGGTTGCCTGATCTAGGAGTGAAACAGTAATGTTTCGAGATCGAGAAGAAGCGGGCCGCACCTTGGCCGAGAAGCTGAGCCACTACCGCAACGATCCGACAGGATTGATTCTCGCTCTTCCGCGCGGCGGTGTAGCTGTGGGCTATCAACTTAGCCTTGCCCTCCATATTCCGATGGATGTGTTTATCACACGCAAGATCGGTGCACCCGGCAATCCCGAGTATGCGATTGGAGCAATAGCCGAGACAGGGGCCCGCTCTCTGAGCCAAGAGGCGATCGGTTCGTTTGACCTATCCCGGCATGAACTGGAACGGTTGATTCATGCTCAGGAAAAAGAGATCGCCAGACGGAGGGACCTGTATCGGCGAGGACGGCCGCTTCCGCAACTCACAGGCCGCACCCTGTTCCTCGTTGACGACGGCATCGCCACAGGTTCGACTTTCATGGCCTCGGCCCTTGCCATTCGCAGCTTACAACCTCGCCGTCTGGTGGGGGTCATTCCGGTCGGGCCCCCATCGACAATGCGGGAAGTCCGAGCACATGTGGACGAATTGGTGCAGCTCACGACGCCGGACCCGTTCTACGCCGTGGGGAATTTCTTCGTAGACTTCACCCAGGTAGAAGATCGCGACGTAGTGGAATACTTGAATCTGGCCGAGGCGGCCTTGCTCGGACGCGCCTCCTCGTCACCGGCATCGTAACACATTTTATCGCCAGGGAGGGGGCCCGTCACATGTCCACACATTCCAAGATCACAAGACGGATGCAGCCATCGCTGAGGAGAATCTCGAGGGTATCATCGCGCTCCATGCAACTCAGTACACTGACAGATATTCGTAAGATCTGGTCCATCATCTTTAAGGAATACCGTGATCTGGCGGGAGTGCATTTCTTTTCGAAGATCGCTAAAGTACCACTGTTCTGAATGATTGGGAGACGAGAATGAGAATCGTAGCCGGGGTGGATTGGTCAGATGAAGCCTTCGCCGCAGTGGAACAGATCGGATTGCTCTACCGTCCGGAAGAGGTCGTGCTCGTACATGGTGTAGACCTGGGCATGTTCCAGTCTCCCCTCGTGGCCGGAGCCCTCAATGTGCAAGGATACGACGAATTCCGCCAGGCCATGATCGATGCCGGTCGCCAGGCAGTTGAGCGCTGCCGTACCCTGCTGCCGGCTGAGACCCCCACCGTCCGGACGTTGTGTGAAGTCCAGCACCCGACTGCCTTCATTCTCGACAGCGCCGCGGCGGTCACGCCCGACCTTATTGTTATGGGCACGCGCGATCACAGCCGAGCGACGGAAATGTTTATCGGCAGCGTATCGCATCGTGTTCTGCTCCATGCCACGGTGCCGACCTTAATCGTAAAAGGGAAAGCTCGACCGGTCACCCGCATCCTCTTGGCAGTGGAAGGCCGCGAGGATGCGGCCCGTCTGCAGAAATGGCTGACGTTGCACCTCTTCAAGAACCCCGTCGCGGTCACGATTCTTTCGGTCGTCCCCTCGCTGCATCTGGTCGACCCGCGTCTGACGGTAGGGCTCGAAGGCTGGTCTGAACAAAGTAAGCGAGAGGCTGAACAGGTCGTGAAAGACATGGCCCAGGCGTTGGCCGGCCCGCACTTCACCCCGTCTACCGAGGTCTGCCTGGGTGATCCCGCCACGACTGTGTGCGAAGTGGGACAGAACCGCGACCTCATTGTCGTCGGCTCCCACGGACGGAAGGGCCTCGATCGTTTCTTGCTGGGCAGCGTGTCGCACGGGATCGTGCATCGGGCCGCGACTTCGGTCCTCGTTGTTCGTTAGAGGAACACAACTTGACTCAAACCACCAGCTAGGAGCCTGTCCGACATTGCCCTTCGTGACGAGGCGAAGGAGGTGCGGCAAGCTGCAAGGCCGCAGGCCCGGAAAAACCGGAGGTGTATTCGCTGGAATACATCGAGGATTTTTTCGGGGCGAGACCGACGCAGATGGCCGCAGATCGTTTGCCGGAGTAGAAAGGGCAATGTCGGACAGGCTCCTGAGAAAGGCGGACAGCATGAAAGGTATCAGCATTATCGGAGCGATCTGCGTCGTTGTGTTGGGAAGTTCCTGGGCGGCAGGACAGACTGTCAGGGGAAATCCCAAGGAAGGACAAACCGTCTACGAAAAGAACTGCCTCCGCTGCCACGGGAGCAAGTTGGACGGAAAGGGTCCGGACAGCCAAGATCTGATCGTTCGACCGGCGAATCTACAGTCTTCAATCGTTCGCTCTAAGACCGATTGGGAATTGCTCGTGACGATCTCGAATGGCGTACTGTTCAGTCCGATGCACAGCTTTCGCGGCAAGTTGACGGACCAGCAAATGCTGGATGTGCTTTCGTACATCAAAGCGGTGTCGCCACCCGACGTTGTCAGTTAGGAAAGAGGCAAGAGATCAGCACACTTGTCGTTTATTTCTTTGGCGAGCCCTCTTGTCGAAGCCGCGTCAGGTAGGCCAAGGTGTCGATGAGTTCCTGATTGGTCATGGTGGTATCCGGAAACATACCTGTGCCGGGATGGCCTTCCAGGATCGCAAGCGCGCGATTCCTGTCGGTTGTCAGGCGCAGCTCATTCGGGTTTCTCAGATCGACCGGTGGAGGATTGAGTTCAGCGATAAGCTTGGCTGTGTCAGCTTTGAGTTGCGGTCGCTGATTCTTCTTCCCGTCGGTACCATGGCAGTAGTAGCAAATCCCTTTCCCGTTGAAGACCGCTCTACCCCGCTCGGCATCGCCTGCCGCTCTTGTACTTTTCGTTGACGGCGGAGAACCGGCCCAGGCATTCATCTCAACTGTATCTGTGAATTGAATCCCCCAGCAGCCTACGAAAAGGAACCCGGCAAGAGAAAGTGCTCTCATATTATTCCCTCTGACCTACGAATCACAACCAGCTAATAACACGAGACAAATACCCCCACAGCTATGCCTCCAAAAAAGACCTGGTTCTCTCTATATAAATGGTAGAGGCTCTATCCACGACATTTCTGACATCTTTCCACATAATCAACCATTTAGCACCATAAACCGCCTGTTCCGCCTTTCACTTCCCCTCTGTCGAGAAGGACCGCACGTACCGCAGCACCTGCCAGGCTTCTTCTTCCGTGAGGACGAGCGGGATAAACGGCGCCATTGCCGTGCCCTTGCTGCCGTTCTTTAAAATCCAGAAGAGTTCTCCATCGGTTCGAGCGGCCTGCCAGTCCTTGTCGGTGAAGTTTCTTGGCAAGGGCCCTTTCAAAGTGCCCGGCTCAATGTCTGCCCCCAGTCCCTTGCCGTCCTTTCCATGACAGGTCGTACAGAAGGCTTTCCCATGGAAAAGCTTCTTTCCCTTCTCAATAGTTTCCTCGGTAGCCGGAAGCGGATTGGTCCAGGCTCTGGCTTCTTCGATTTGGTCGATCGGTACTCGCGGTTTGAGCACGGCTTCATCGCCCCCAAAGACCGGATTCCCCCATGAGCCAAGCGATGCGGCCATACAAGCCGTGAGTAGGAGATACGGACGCATTGCTCATCCTCTCATTTCATTGCGCAATTCATTACGAATGGTAGGCCGTCGACAGGGACCAGCCTGACCCTCGGAAGAACGAGGCTGGTCCCCTCTCTCAATCCTATTTGTCTGAATAACCTGAGAACTTGTGCCCGAGGGACTGAGGGAAACTCACGGTACCATCCGGGAATTCCTGCCCATGTTGCCACAAGTGATAAATCACACCGTCAGTTCCTGCCGCAACTTCCGCCACCTTGGCAGCTTGATCAGTCGGCATATCAAGAATTTGGACTCGGCCTGTCGCGATTTCTACTTTATGATCGTGGAAATGCCGGTGCCACTGAATGGCAGGGAGCTTTCGCGTGAGGTCTTTCGATATGAAATACTCGACCGCAACCAGTTTGGCCTTGGGGTCAGTAGAATCGAACAGCAAACACTGAAGAATCTTGTCGGAAATACCCTTGCAGTAGTGATGGAACGGTCCGCCTGGGGTACCGTCGGCCATCATATGTGGCGCCTGCACATGAATGTCGAATCCTTCGACAGGGGACTTTGGTTCCCCGCTTATGGCTTTCTGGGGAACGACTCCGCCACATCCAATTGCGGCAATCGCGGCAACAACTAGCAGACCTTTTCTCATCACAATAGACCTCCTCGGGGTTGGGTTTAGGGTACGGGGGACATTGCCTCGCTCATCTAGACAGGGAAAGACCGTACACGTTCGACTGACCATAAGAGACACCTAGCTTCAAAAGGATTCAACTGATTTGAGGAAGCTGGAAATCAGAATTGCCTATTCCGCATTAACAATTGAGCCTTACTTATCGGTCACAGCCTTCCCCCTTGCAACCGCCCATGCCGCCCATCCCACCACCTTCTCCCATCATGGGCCCCATCCTTCCGTCATGACCCATCATGCCAGGTCCGTGCTCGCCCGCGAAGCTACGCAAATACGGGATGAGACTCCAGATCTCCTCGTCCGTCAGCAGCTCGGAAAATCCAACCATGCCGGTACCGGCCGATCCGTTCTTGATCACCCAGAAGATTTCGCCTTCCGTACGATGGCGCCAGAATCCATGGTGCCTGAAATTACGGGGCGCCGGTTTCAACTGGGCTGCCAGCGGCCCAGTACCGTCACCGTCCTTTCCATGACAATTGAAGCAGCCGCCCTTGCCGTGATAGAGCGATTTGCCCTGTTCAACAAGTTTCGAGGAACCCGGCAACGGGCTTACGAGTGCACGCGCTTCGGCCAGCTTGTCGGCCGGCACCAATGGCTGCATCATGTGCCGTTCGGCTGCGGCCGGGAGGGCAAGGGACACCACTACGACTGCCAACGGGAACGTGCTCAGCCTCATCACTTTCCTCCTGTGTTTGTCTGTCGCGGAGAGTCGCGAGAGGAAAACGCCCTTCCTTCTCGCACGGACAAGCCTTACGGGGCGATATTGGATTCGATGTCGACCCCAAGGCCGATCCATGCCCGCAGCAGATCGTGTCGCGTGACCGAATAGACTATCTTGCCGTTTCTCTCAATCGGCAGGTTGAGAAGGCGCTTATCCTCCATGAGCTTCACTGCCTCATCGATACTGGTATCATCTTTCACCGCGATACGGTCTTTCGCCATCACGTCCTTTGCAGCCAGCCGGTTCAGATCCTTCCCTGCTGCCAGCGCCCGAAGGATGTCGAACTCGCTGATGAATCCGGCAAACCTTCCCTCGTTGTCGACCACAGGCGCTCCGGCCGTATGAGTCGTCAGCAACTCAACGGCAACTCCCATGGCATTCTGTTGTTGACTAAACACAAGATTGTTCGTTGCATGCACTTGCCCGATCGTCTTGAAGCCCGCGGCAGGGACTCCCGGTCTGGCCAATGTCGTCATCGCAACCTCCTTTGTGTCGTTGAATGATGAAATGGGTCAAGCGCGACTTCGTCACAAATCCAATTCAACCATCTTGCGGTGGAATCTGGTGATCACGTTCGGGTCTGGAGCCAGCCGCGTCTGCGCCTCTTCCTTCCCCTTGTAGGGGAGAAGATTCAGCACGTAACGCAAGCTTTCCAGACGCGCGGCCTGCTTATCGTTCGCTTTGACAATGATCCAGGGGCTGAATGTCGTGTGAGTTTTACTGAACATCTCTTCTTTGTAGCGGGTATAGGAGTCCCATAGGTCTTGTGCCTTCTCATCAACCGGACTCAGCTTCCATTGCTTGAGCGGGTTTTGCCGGCGTGCTTCGAATCGCTTCGCCTGCTCCTCTTTCGAAATTGAAAACCAGAACTTGATGATGGTGACACCATCTTCATAGAGCATATGTTCGAATTCAGGAACCTGCTGCAGAAACCGCTGATGTTCTTTCTTGCTGCAAAATCCCATCACCGGCTCGACCACCGCACGGTTGTACCAGCTACGGTCGAAGAACACGATCTCGCCCTTGTTGGGTAGTTGGCGAATATACCGCTGAAAGTACCACTGGCCCCGTTCCTCGTCCGATGGTTTGGGCAGCGCGACCACCCGCATGGCACGAGGATTGAGATGTTCGGTAAACCGGCGGATCGTACCGCCCTTGCCGGCCGCATCACGTCCTTCGACCAGGATCGCAATCCGTTCTCCATTGCTCTGGACCCACCGTTGAAGCCTGACCAATTCAACTTGTAATTGTCGTAGCTCCTGTTCATAGAGTAGCGTCCTGCGCACCTCCTCGATATCGACGGCTTTGTGATCGAGCAACTGAATGAAGCCCTTTCTCGTATTAATTCTTTGCAGATCATCCTCGGTCAAGGCGAAGCCAAGTTCGCCGATACGTCCCAGTCCCTGTCCAACGGACCCGCTACGCACCACTGGATAGCCGTCTCCTTCCCGTGGCACCACAGTTGGAATGGTTTCAAGCCTTTTGACATCGAGCCGCCCATCCTTTTCGGGTGGCTCGTCAATTTTCGCCCCATCCCGCCGGCTCGGTTGGCCTTTTGATTTTCCAATTGAATCGCCATCTGCTGCCATACAGAAACCCTTCCTGTGATACAGAATCAGAAGGCCACGTTGCGGTCACGCTCGGCAACGGCCTTGACATAGTCCGGCATGCCCTTGATTGTCGCCCCGGTCACGAGGTCTGTCCCGCTGATCTGCCGAGCCACCGCACAGGCACCGCAGACCCAGACTGGAATATGGGCTGTTTGAACTGCGGCAAGCAGGTCCTTGAGCGGAGTCAGATTCACGCCGGTCACATGATCGGCGACACCCTTCCGCCCCAACGCCACTGCTTCGTTCCACAGCCATAGGACCACATCATGGCCCTGCTCCTTCGCCACCTTCGCTGCCATGAATGGCAATGTTGCCATCGTCGGATCGTCCGTGCCCCGGCTGCCTGAAATAATAAATGTCGCCATGATCGACTCCTTGATAAAGCTGTTAGCATTCAGCTCTCAGCTTCTTGCTGAATGCTGATGGCTTATTTTGCTAAGGACCGAATGTAGTGAATCAGCTGCCACACCTGCTCATCCGGCAACCCGGCAAATGACATCATCCCTGTTCCAGGCGAGCCGTTCTTGATCACCCAGAACAAATGACCATCAGGGATGTCCCGCATCATCGAACCACACGTGAAGTTTCTGGGCGGTGGCACCAAGGCGGCCCCCATGATACCCTTCCCGTCGCCCTTTTCTCCATGGCACATCACACAGGCAACCGGCTGGGCCGTCTTAAGGAACAGCGCCTTTCCCGCTTGTACCGTGTCGGCGGTTCCGGGGAGCGGATTCGTTTTGGTCAAGAAATCATCCGATACCTTTACCGTCTGGCGCGGCTGCACACAGGTTACCCCCTCTCCACCTCTTTGGGAAGCCGCCATGTCTGGAACGCCTTTGAAAGTCACCTTCAGATACGAGATCACATCGGCTACACCTTGCTGACCGATCGTCAGGTTCCAATAGGGCATATTCGCCGACTTCCCCACTGCCGGACCACCATGGTTAATCACGTTGTAGAGATATTCCATCGGAAGCTTTTCGAATGGAATATTGGCATGGATCGCCGGCTTGGGTAGCAGACCGGACGCTGCCGGTCCGTCACCTTTACCGGTCGCGCCATGGCACTGTGAGCAATACTCCTTGTAGATGACTTTACCTCGATCCGGGCTGGCCATCCCGAATTCGTGACTTGTCCAGGGTTCGTAGTACTTGAAGTCCTGAACCCCTTGGACCATCAAGAATCCAATCACGGCGCGAAGCTGCGGCTCTGTCGCATCGGCCAGAAATTCTCCGCTATGCGGCACGAAGTCTTGTGGATTCTGCCCGAACCGGAACAGCCAATCCTGGTCATACCGTTGTCCGGCCGCCACCAGCGAGGCACTCTGCGGACCGCCAATGAGCCCGCCGTTTTCTTCAATCACGTGACAGCCAAGACAGGCGTGTGCCTTGTAAGCCATCCCGCCGAACGTCGCTTCGAACTTCGTCACCTTCGACAGGTCAAACGCGCCTACTGTGACTCGAGGATCCCTGTTGTGCTCGGACAAATAATCGGCAATGGCGTGAGCCTCCGACTCTGTGACCATCGGATGCTTGGACGGAACCTCGGTCAGGTCCCAGCGATATCCCTTCGCATATAACGGCGCTTCCTTGCCCGTGAGCCACCGGATCAACCAGGACCGCTGATACTTGCTACCGGCCCACATGAGGTCGGGTGCCTTCAGATTGAAGCGAGAATCCGGCTGGCCTTTCAGCCTGTGGCATTGGATGCAAGTCTGCTGAATGACTTCCTTCGCACGGAGCTGATCGCTCGCGAATGACGGTCGAGGGAATGACATCAGCCCCACCAGCGTGAGTACGACGCCTCCAATAACCAACCCTCTTCTCACGTTCATGTCGCTGCTCCTTTCGTGAATTATCAGCCGTCCCAACCTATCTCACTAATAGCCACGCATAAATATCGGCAATATCCTGGCGACTCAGGACCGGACCCCAAGCGGGCATTGCCCCTCGACCATGCACTATCGTCTCCCGGAAGGACTCTTCGTGTTTGAGGATCGGACTCTTCACCAGCTTCGGGCCCATACCGCCCACGGCGCCGGCTCCATGACAGGCTTGGCAATTGTGTTCGAAAATTCCGGCCCCTCTCGTCGCCACTCCCGTGAGGGGGCCATCTGCCCCCGGCTTCTGTGTGAGCGGCTCCGCCTTCCTCAATTCACTGTCGGGCGGCGGTAGTTGATCCGGTGCACCAGGGTGATAGCGTGCCGACAGATATCGCATGAGCAGGTCGGCTTCGCCGTTGGAGATCTCCGCGCCCCAATGTGTCATTTTCTCGACCGTGGCTATCCATCGCTCTCTTGGCAATCGCTGCTGGACAATGAGATCCTGGCTGTGGCAGACGGCGCAGCGCGCGATAATCAGTGCCTCTGCGCGGGGAGCCAATGCCGTGCTTACCGTAGCCAGATCGTCCTCTTGAGCCGCCGTTATAGCCGCAAAGCCCACGAGCCCGATAATCAGAGAAAGCATTATGCTGCGTCTGCTACCCGTCATGTCGTCACGGTTACGGTGACACGATCCCATCCATTCCAGAGGAACCCGCTTGGGTTCCAGGGACTGGTTGCCGGTTGCACCTCCCTGTGCGCGTCCGTCGCGCGGCAGAGAATCGTGAACGTTCCGGCAGTCTTCTCCTTCCAGATAAATTGCCACTGTCTCCAGGCGTAGGGCTGATCTTCACCGACCAGCCGAGCCGGCTCCCAGGTTTTCCCCTCGTCCATCGACACCTCGACTTTCACGACTCTTGCCTCGCCGCTCCATGCCACGCCTTGAATCATGGTAGGACCAACCTTCACGCTGTCGCCATCTGTAGGAGCAACGATCAGCGACTTCACTACCATGGACTCGACCGGAATCATTGTCTGCCCGCTTGCGGAAGCACCTGGTTCAATTGGTTTCGTGGGTATGCGATAGGCCGTTTGCATGTAAAAGCCCTTCGCCTCATCCGGTTGCACCGTGATGTCGGTAAGCCACTTGATGCAGGAGTCCGCCATCCACCCCGGAGTGATTACACGCAACGGGGCGCCATGCAAAAGTGGCAAGGGACGCCCGTTCATTTCATAGGCCAGTATCGTATCCGAATGAATCGCTTTCCCCAGTGGAATACTTCTCACGAACATCGGTACGGAGGCCACGACAGGCCGGTCCGCTCCCTGAAATTGCACGTGGCGCGCCCCGGCTTGAACCCCGGCCTTCGCCAACACATCGCGTAGCCGCACCCCGGTCCATTGCGCGTTTCCAACCGCACCCCGTTCCCATTGAACACCCGGTACCTTGGGCCGGTGAAATGCACGACCATTTCCACTGCATTGGACCACCGCAGTAATGATCACGGCTTCCATCTGCCGTAAGTCTTTCAGTGTGAACTCGTGAGATCCTTCTACCAGGCCGCTCACACGGAGTTTCCAATTCGCCTCGGAGACAGCCTCGCTCGGAGGCGGGCCGAAGTGGCTGCGGACAAAAAAACTGGAATTCGGCGTGAGGTAGGAGGCGAACTCTTGCACCGGGGTTTCAGCATCCAACGGTCGTGCCACGCGCACGATGAGGCGGTCAGCCTCTTTCTTCGAGACACTGCGGTCCTCAGCCTGCAGGGGCTGGGTCACGGGGCCCAGCGCGACTGTCACGCCCAGCCCCTGGACGAGTTTTCCCAGCAGGGTCCGGCGCGACAAAGACCGGGATGCCTCTTCATTCACGATAGCCTCTCGCCGCGGTGATTAGGATTGAGTTTGATCGCCACGCCGGGAGGCACCGCGATGGATTGATGCACGGTGCAGCCATGTGCCACCTTGAGGAGGCGCTCGGTATGATCGGCCGTGATGTGATGCGGTAGATGAACCGCCAGGGTGATCTGGCCTACCCGATGCGGCTGTTCCGCCATGGTCCATTCAGCCTCGACACTCAACCCCTTGGTCGAGATCTGATGGCGGTCGCAGTAGCGACCCACGAAATAACCGACACAACTGGCGAGTGAACCGACAAAGAGTTCGACGGGACTCATGCCGGCGTCCTGGCCCCCGTCATCACCCGGCTGATCGGTAACGACTCGATGCTTGCCGCTCGTGATGTCATGCCGAGTTCCACCATGGTATGCAGCTGTGAGTTTCACTGCGGCCTCTCCTCACGTGTAACCTTTCACTTCTCACGCACTAATACGGTGCATCCGCAGGCTTCCCGCCCTTTGGCCAATCATTCACCTTGCCGGGGAAATCCGGACGCGGTCGGGCATTGATGTACGCGGCCACATCGTAGGCATCATCATCCGACAGGCTCCAACCCCAACCGCGCGGCATGTTCGACTTGATGAAGGCGGCAGCGACCGTCACCCGCGCCATGCCTGCGGCAATGGTGTAGGACTGGGGTCCCCAGACCGGAGGCGCCGCCATCGTCCCTTGACCATCGGAGCCATGACAGAAGGCGCATTTCATCGCAAACACTTTTCTCCCATTATCTGAATCGAGATGGCGCCGCGACTCGATCCGCTGAAGGCCCCGCCAGGGGATTGTCGCACCGCTCGGGACTCCACGCGAGAGCCAGGTGATATAGGCCACGACGGCCTGCAGTTTCAAACTATCCGGCGGAAGTGCTTGTCCATTCAGGCTCCGTTCGAAACACTCATTAATACGGTCAGCGAGTGTGTTCACTCTCGCGCTGCGGGGTCGGTACTCGGGATAGACTGCGGCCAGACCTACGAATGAGGCGGCGTTCGGATTCAGTCCGGCATCGAGATGACAGCTGGTGCAGTTCAGGCGATTGCCGACATAGGGCTGGGCATATTCCTGCGTGTTCACGACAATCTTATAACCCAGCCGGATCTGTTCACCCAACTGAGTGCCTGGAATATTTTCGGGAGAGGGCGGAGCAAATTCAATCGGGGCACTGCCAGATTGAGTCTCCCGAGACTCCTCAGTCTTAACCTGAGCACTCTCGCCTGAACAGCTGAGGAGCGTAGCCACCCCAAGAATTACCGAGAAGAGCCTCATCATGATACCTCCGCTTGTGCCAAGACCGTGCCACTATCAAGGACAACCGGCCTATGGCGTAACCTGTCAAATCACAGGATTAGCCGTCAGATTCAGATCGGACTGGAGCTAAACGCTACAGCTGGGGATATATGATTGTTGCGTGACGCCACAGAGTCAGGCGAGAGGAACGGACCAGAGGTGCAGGCAATCTGAGATGATGCAGGCGAAAGTCCCAAGGGGCAGTCGCAGCATCATGGACAGAGTGGCTCGGTTTATCTCGGTTGGTTTATCGACGTGGAAGAGATTGCTTCAGGTTTCTCGCCCGGAGAAATGTGAGTCTGACCTGCAGTTCCTCCGTTGAGATCTGCAGATAGTCACACAGACTTTCCACCGACCGTCTGTATGCTTTCTGGCTCAGCCATAGGGATTTCATTCACGCGACAGGTACGATCCGAAGGTCGAAGTTCTGAGAACTTCGACCTTCGACAGGATCGCTTAATCTTTCACAATCACGCCGCAGGCGATGCGGGGGCCACCGGGCGCATCCTTTGTCGGCGGGTCCGGCAGGTACTTGTCGTCGAACTCATGGATAATGAACGCGCTCCCGTCTTTATCGAACAAAGTATTGAGCCCCTCAGATAGAGTCACCCGGCTCGTGATGGTATAGAGTGACCCTTTCCGGTCATTGTCCACGGAGAGATTCTGGAGATCGCCGAGATGGTAAGGATGGTTCGACAATCCAGACGTGACATTCGCCTCAGGATTGATTGCCGCATCCACATTCCCGTCAAAGTGCCCTTTGGCTGCTGCAAAGGGCTCGCAGTTGCCGACCTCATGAATGTGGATCCCATGGCGCCCCGGCGTCAATTTGCTTTCCGCGGTGCCCTCGAGCTTCAACTTGATCCTGACACGTCCCTCAAACTCCTCGTAGAGATGCGCCTCTCCCGTAATGCCTGGTCCTGCGATGATCGCCTTCGCATGCAGGGGCTTCTCGACCTTGCCCTTGTAGTAACAGCCAGACAGTGGTAATAGCGCTGCCGCCACGAGCGCAGTTCCAACAAATAGCCGATTCATGCATCCTCCTTGGTTATCCGATTCTCAGACCACACATCTGTCGAGCGGCCATCCTAGCAGAATGCTGGAAAATTCCGCCAGCTAGTCTGGTTTGTTTAGTCTCAGCGGAGCCCGCTGCCCATGCCGTCATTTTGTTGAGGCGCCAGCGTCCGCACATAGGCGAGCACATCCCAAATCTCGTCGTCCGTGAGTGCTTCTCTCCAGGCTCCCATTGCCGTATTCTGCTTACCGTCATGCACGCTCTTAAACAACCTCGCATCCAGCTTCCCTTGAATGGCCGGGGATGTGAGGTCGGCGACAGGAGGAGTAAACTTCATCTGCCCATTTCCCTTCCCTTCGACTCCATGGCAACGGATGCAGATCGTCGAAAAGATGACCCTGCCGCTGAGCACATCACGCTCCGGCTGAGATACGTTTAGATCTTTTAGGCTCGGCCCCCCGGCGTACCCCACCCCCGTGATCCAGACAATCGCCAGTACAGCGACCCCGACAATGACAGCTTTCATCGCATCGCCTCCATAGCCAACATAGCTCAAGCGTGGCGGGCTTGCACCCCTTCAGCCTGCGAGTAAGATGCCAGCCAAGCGTGGAAATGTATGCGACGGACCCTCTGCACAAACAATACGTTAGGAGAGAGGACTCAGCGGCGACACCGACTGATTGCCGCAAGTGGCGAGAAAAACCCCGATGAAAATTTAGTCACTGTCGCAAGACGCCACAGACAAAGCCTGTGTAAAATGCCATCAAGAGGGCACGCCAATTTGGGTAAACCATCGCGCAGGATGCTTAAAACATTCGTCCAATAAGGCCGCAGCGTCTGAAGAAGGCTGAGGTCGAGGTTAAGGTTATGTGGAGTTCTCAGCATCCTGTTATCGAATGGTCGGTTCCAAGTTGACTCTCACCTTCATGGAATTTGAAATCAGACAGTTCGCCTCGGCTTTCTCGATCAGCTCCTTGGTTTTGGCTGCATCGCTGCTCGTCGCCAGCGTTATAGTAGCCAGACCTGCTCGCTCCGCGACCGCCAGGAACGTCGTCATCAAACAGATGTTGGCGGACGCGACGAAGAGATCCTCCGGCGACCAGATACCTTCGTGTCCCTTGAACTCCGGCGGCGTCGCAACCTGGATATCCGGTTTACCGGCGCAGGAGATAACTCCCTTGCGTTGCTCCCTCCATTTGATTGCAGTGTGATAGGTATAGACCTTGTTGCGAACGTCCATCTTCGTTTCCTTTCTTCTCACGGCTACGTTTACGCACACTTCACTCTGCGAAGTCCCTTCTTTCACACAAAACCGCTCAGCGCTCACCCTTTGCCACTCCATCGCCGATTGCGGATCTCCGGCATATCTTCGCCATACAGAACTTCCACTATTGATGGCCAAAAGATTCATAGTCGCCTGAAGATCTTGACGAGTTCCATGATGACCAAGGGCGACAGCCCCATGGCTCCCATCAGCGCCCAGTCTTCAATCGGCAGCGGGACAACCTTGAAGATCGTCGAGACCGCTGGGACGGTGAGCACGACAACCTGAGTCCCAAGAGAGAGCGTAAAGGCTAAGAGGAGTGGACGATTGGTCCACAGACCCACTTGGAACAGAGACCATCGTTCACTTCGGCAGTTGAAGGCATGCACCAATTGCGCGACGACCATCACGGTAAAGGCAACGGCCCTCGCCTGCTCGACTTCTTGATGGAGGCCATATAGGCTATACGCGAATGCCCCCAACGAGATCGCGCTCAACATAACCCCTTGCCCCCCGATAGCGAGAAGTGTGCCGCCGTCCAACAACCGAGCCTCTGGTCGGCGGGGCGGCTGCTTCATCAAATCGGGCGACTTGGGATCCACCGCCAGCGCCAGGGCAGGAAATCCGTCCGTCACGAGATTCATCCACAGGATTTGGATCGGCAACAGGGGCAACGGAAGCCCGCTTAATGTCGCAAACAACATGACCAACACCTCGCTGACATTGCACGACAAGAGAAAATAGATGGTCTTGCGGATATTGTCGAAGATGCCGCGACCTTCTTCCACGGCCGCGGCGATCGAGGCAAAATTATCGTCCGTCACCACCATGTCGGCGGCCTCTTTCGTGACATCGGTTCCGGTTATCCCCATCGCGACCCCGATATCCGCGGCTTTGACTGCTGGTGCATCGTTCACCCCGTCGCCCGTCATGGCCACGATGGCGCCCTGCGCCTTCCAGGCTTTGACGATACGCAACTTATGCTCCGCCGACACCCTCGCATAGACCGCCACCTGGTCCACGGTCTTGACCAGTTCTTCATCGGACAAGCGATCGAGCTCCATGCCGGACAACGACCGTATCGATTCCTTTACCCCCCTGAGTTCTTCTGCAATCGCCACTGCCGTATCCTTATGATCTCCCGTAATCATCACGGTCCTGATACCGGCATCGTGGCAGGCCTGGACGGCAGCTTTCGCCTCCGGCCGCAGCGGGTCTTTCATGGCCGCAAGCCCAAGAAACACCAGCCGGTTCTCCAGGTCTTGCGCCCGATAGACCTTGGGTTCTCCATCCAATCGCCGATGGGCCATTGCCAGCACGCGCAAGGCCTGCTGCGCGAACGATGCATTCGCATCGAGGATGGCGGTACGAATCGATTCTGTGATCGGTTCGGTCGTGCCATCCATGGCCAGCCGATGCGTACAGTGCCGCAACAACACATCCGGCGCGCCTTTGACATAGGCGACTGAACCGTCTGGTGTCTGCCGCACGATAGTCATCATCTTGCGCTCAGGATCAAACGGCACCTCTCCAAGAAAGCAATAGGTCGAAGCGAATCTGTCGATCGTCAGCGCTGCTTTCGCCGCCACAACCAGCAAGGCCCCTTCCGTCGGATCGCCCAGCATTTTCCACGTTCCCTCCTCCTGCCGCAGCGTCGCACCGTTGCAAAGGACTGCCGCCGTCAGTAGTTCACGCAAGGCAGGCGGCAGAAGACGTAAGGGGTAAGGCGTAAGGGGTAAGGGGTCGCCAGAGGTGAGGCGTGAAGGATGCTCAGGAGTGTGGCCCAATTGACCAGTGACCGATGACAATTGACCATCACCGCCTTCCCAAGTCCCTTCACGCCTTACGCCTAACGCCTCACGTCCGATTTCGCGAATTTCTCCGGCCGGCTCATACCCTTCGCCCGTCACCTCGAACACCCGGTCTCCAGCAAACAACCTCGTCACCGTCATTTCGTTCTTGGTGAGCGTGCCCGTCTTGTCGGAACAGATGACCGTGGCGGATCCGAGTGTTTCGACCGCAGGCAGCTTGCGGATCAGAGCATGGCGTTTCACCATGCGGGTGACACCCAGGGCCAGCGTGATCGTCACGACGGCGGGGAGCCCTTCCGGAACAGCGGCCACCGCCAGACTCACCGCCGTCAACAGCATCAGGACAGCCGGCTCGCCCCGCAGATAGCCCAACGCAAACACGACGGTCACAACCGCCAGAGCCAGCCATAGCAGCGTATAGCCGAATTGTTCAAGCCGGCGCTGCAAGGGAGTTTCCGCCCCCTCAGCCTCCGTGGCTTTCTGGATCATCGCGGCGACTCGCCCCAACTCGGTGTGCACAGCAGTCGCGACGACAAGAGCCCGGGCTTTCCCGGACACCGCAACAGTCCCCATAAAGGCCATGTTCGTCCGCTCGGCGAGCGGGACGTCGGTTCCGGCCATGACGCCCGCATGCTTCTGAACCGGCGTCGATTCGCCGGTCAGCGAGGCCTCCTGCGTCTGGAAATGCGTCGTGTAGATTAGTCGGGCATCGGCAGGGATACGGTCGCCCGCTTCGAGGAGAATCAGATCCCCTCGCACTAATTCCCGTGCGGGAATCGACAACACAATCCTGTCACGAACGACCCGGGCCGTCGCCACGGACATTTTTCGCAGCGCCGCCAACGACCGCTCAGCTCGAAACTCCTGGACGAATCCAAGGACTCCGTTGAGCAGCACGATGGCCAGGATGGCCGCCGCATCGAGCCAGTCTTCCAAGAGACCGGAGATGACCGCCGCCCCGATCAACACCCAGACAATGACGCTCGTGAACTGAGAAAGGAACAGCTTGACCAGTGACGGTGGCGGAGCTTCGGGCAGTTCGTTGAACCCCTCACTCCGTTGTCGACGACCGGCTTCGTCGGTGCCAAGGCCGGCTTCGGGATGTGTGCTCAGGTCCACTGACAGCGCATCGACCAAGATTCCGTGCCAGGGCCTCACGGCGACCGCAGCATTTGGTGGTTCCATCTCTCCTCAATGCTTCATTGAAACAACAGCCACAAACCCAATCCCCCAACAGTCCGATGTTCATCATCAGGATGGACCAGAGCGCAGTGAAGGCCTGGGCGGAGTTCACGCTGTCCAGGAAGCCGCCATCGCGATAGGCCAGATCGGCGAATAAGAATGGCGCCATGTCGAAGGCATTGCTTCCGAAGAGATTTCCCACGGCAAGATCGAACGCACCTACCCGAACCGCGGCGATCGCCACCACCAGTTCCGGCAAGCAGTCGGGATCTCGACTAACGACGTGCCGATAAACGTGGCGCTGGTGCCGGTCTCTTCGGCGATGCGTTGAGCGGACCAGGCCAGAAGGGGGACGGCCACGAGCAAGGCACGGCTCAGGGCTTGTACTACTGTTTGTGTTCCTGCTTTCGCTCACGCTTCATGTCTTTTTCCGGTTTCTCTTCCTCCACGTCGATCACGGCTCCGGACTCCGCGTCAATGTGCACCTCCATCACCTTGTTCTCGGCCGTGACGACTTCGACTTCCCACACAAGCATGCCGTGTTTCTTCTCCAGTTCGGCCTCGACGACCTTGCCCGGTATTTTTTCCGTCGTCGTCTTGATCGCCTGATCGATCGTCACCTTGGCCACCGCGGCCATTTCAACCGTCTCTTTCGATTCATTTTTCTTTCCCTTGCCTTTCTGATCGCTCCACGCAGGACCGTTCAGCACCAACATGGTGCCGAGCGCCAGGACCATCATTCCGAATAACTGCTTCATACGAACCTCCTTGCATAGGTGGGTGGGTGTGACATTGCTCGCGTTGACCAGAATGGAAAAGACTCACACCTTCGAGTGTGCAAGACATAGGCCTCCTGAACTCTTCCAATAGCCACGCTCAAGAATCGCTTCTGACCCGTTGTGCAACAGAGCAGCTACCCTCCGTGGGGAGTTTTGCACCAGATGGCGGCAGGCTTTTCACAGCGGACATGGCTTCTCCCTGCGTCATCGTGGGTCTACCCCGCATGCTCCTTGATCAATCGGAATCTTAACTTACGGCGGGATTGTGCGGGCTTACCGTCCCTTTACGCGACCCCGGACTTCGCTGCCAGCATCTGCCCCAATCGGTAAGCATTGTGGAGGTATTGAGCGACCATGCGCTGCGTATTGAAAAACGCTCCGTTCAATGCAACCGCGTGCCGCATCATCTCGACAAAACGTTCACGTTCTTGATAAAAACAGGGCAAGACCTTCTCTTCCAGTTTTCTATAGAGTTCTGCTGCATGACAGGAATCCATTCCGGGCTGAGGCTCTAAGCAGGCCTCCACCCGATCGCCGATCGACCAGCCGGTCACATCTTCGAGGTGGCCCTCGATCCACCAGCCGTCGAGTACACTCAAGCTGGGCACCCCATTCATCGCCGCCTTCATCCCACTCGTCCCAGATGCCTCCATCGGCGGCAGCGGTGTATTGAGCCACACATCGACACCAGCGCAGAGCATCTTGGCCACCTCCATGTCGTAATTACTCAAAAACGACACCCTGATCACACCTTGCAACGCATCACTCATCTTATGGATGTGCGCGATCAAGTCTTTGCCGTCGTGGTCATGTGGGTGCGCCTTGCCCGCAAAGATGATCTGGATCGACCCGACCTCGCAGGCAATCTTCTGGAGCCGGTCGAGATCCTGAAAGATCAGCCCGGCTCGCTTGTAGGCGGCAAACCGCCTGGCGAATCCTATGGTCAATATGTCGCGATCGAATCCCGCGTTCGACTCCCGATTCACATGCTCGACTAGGATGCGTTTCGCTTCTACATGGGCCGCCCAGATTTCCGAGGTGGGAATGCTCACGGCATAGCGCAGCGAGAGTTGATCGCGCCGCCAGTCCGGCAGATGGGTATCGAAGAGCTTCTGGAACGACGGAGCGGTCCATGTCACCGCGTGAACTCCGTTGGTGATGGAATGGATCGGGTAGCTGGGAAACATGCTGTGCGAGACCTCCCCGTGCTTCATCGCGACTCCATTGATATACCTGGAGTTCCGCAGCGCCAGTTGTGTCAGATTCAACCTCTGCTCGATGCCGCAGGCCTTCATGAGCGTGGATCGCCGGTGATTTCCCAATACCTGCTGAGCGAGTTCTTCGGGAAATTGGTCGTGCCCAGCCGGCACGGGGGTGTGGGTCGTAAAAACACATTGCTCACGAACGGTCTCGATGACATCAGAGGATATGGACTCTGCCTGGCCCTGCAAGGCCAGTTTCTCTTCCATCAGCGCAAGGACGAGCAAGGCAGAATGCCCTTCATTCATATGGAACCGGAGAATGTCCTGGAATCCGAGCGCCCGTAACAGGCGGAGTCCCCCGATTCCCAGCACCACCTCCTGGCACAGGCGATAACGCTCTTCGTTCCCGTAGAGCACATCGGTGAGTGTCCGGTCCCAAGGCTGGTTCTCGTTTACATCCGTGTCGAGGAGATACACAGGAACGACATGCCCGGACTCACCAGTGACTCGATATCTCCAGGCCCGGACATGGACCGTGCGATCTTCGATCTCCACCGTGGTCCGCTCGTCAATCAGCTGTGCAAAATCATTGACCGGCCAGGCGACTGGCTCTTCGCTTTGCCGGCCGAGCGGGTCTACTCGCTGAAAAAAGTATCCCCGCCTATGCAGCAAGGACACAGCCACCATCGGTACGTCGAGATCCGCAGCCGAGCGAATCGTGTCCCCTGCGAGCACCCCAAGCCCTCCCGCATAGGTCGGCATCCCGGACTCCAGACCGATTTCCATAGAAAAATATGCGACGCGCAGGGGTTGCACCATGAACTAGCTCAACGTTGATTGAATCCAGCCGCCCACAAAATGCGTGATCGCAATAACACTGACGCCAATGACGACATGTTCGGCGATAACCTTCCAGGCCGGGATCTGCTGAGCCAGCGCCAAGCAGTAGCTCAGCACCGCAAGCAGCGTGAGGCCCCATCCCACGCTCACGATCATGGCCTGCTCCAACGGCAACAGCAATACCGGAACCACAAAGGTCGTCGCGATCAGAAACTTGGCCACAAAGGTGGCAAGGGTCGATTCCCAGATTTCCGACGGGATTCCATTATTCTTGGACTCCTCGGCAATATGCATGCCTAACGCATCCGACATGGCGTCAGCGATGGCAATCGTGAGAATGCCGCCAATCACGACGTTTCGTGAATGGGTGCCGGAATGGAGCCCGACCATCAACCCCAAAGTCGTAATCACGCCGGACGTGAGGCCAAAACTCAAACCGGTTTTGAACGATGTTTTCATTAACCTTCATTGCCAATGCCGTACCCGAGCGAGACGGGCGAGACGGGCGGGAAAAGCGCGACGGGTAAAGCAGGCTGAAGACTGAAGGCCGAAGTGTTCGGATCTCCGATCTCTGGCCTTCAGCCTGTATCCCTTCAGCCTTCGGATCGCGTTCGTCATGCTGGCTAGTACTTGTCCATAATGGCTTTCAGATCCGCCCCACTGATCACCTCTCGCTCGAGGAGGACTTTTGCGCCTTCTACGAGCGACGGTTTCTTTTCGGCTAAGAGCCGTTTCACATGCTCATACTGTTCATCGATAATCCGACGTACTTCACAGTCGATCTCGCGGGCGGTCTCCTCCGAGTAGTCCCCTTTCTCCTGAGGCGCCTGGATTTGCATCACGAGGGGCTGGCGTTCGCGATCGAGCGTGACTGTCCCCAACTTTTCGCTCATCCCGTAGGATTTGACCATACTCTTGGCAATGTCCGTGGCCTTCACCATATCGTTCTGCGCTCCTGTAGAGGCCTCGCCGAAAATCAATTCCTCTGCAACCCTCCCTCCGAATAGGACGGCAATCTTGTTCTCCAGCTCCGTTTTCGCCATCAAAAAACGATCCTCGGTCGGAAGCTGAAGGGTATAGCCCAGTGCCGCGATTCCACGGGGAATGATCGAGATCTTCTGAATCGGGTCCGAGCCGGGAAACGACAACGCCACCAATGCATGGCCTACTTCGTGATAGGCGACTCGCTCTTTCTCCATCTTATTGAGCACCCGGTTCTTCTTTTCCAATCCGGCGACGACCCGCTCCACCGCTTCCTGCAATTCCGAGAGACCCACTCGCTCTTTATTTCGACGCACGGACAAGAGCGTTGCTTCATTGATGATATTGGCGAGATCGGCGCCGGAGAAGCCGGGAGTCATCCCGGCAATGATCCCGAGATCCGCATCGGCACCCAGGGCCACCTTCTTCGCATGGACCCGCAGGATGGCCAGACGGCCGAGCTTATCCGGCCGGTCAACCAAGACTTGCCTGTCGAACCGGCCGGCCCGCAAGAGTGCCGGATCCAGGATTTCAGGCCGATTGGTGGCCGCCATGAGAATAACGCCGATGCGGGGATCGAAGCCGTCCATCTCCACGAGCAACTGATTCAAGGTCTGTTCTCGTTCTTCATGCGCCATGGGCCCCATCCCGCGCGCTTTCCCGAGCGCATCCAGCTCGTCGATAAAGATAATGCAGGGGGCTTTAACCTTGGCCTGATCGAAGAGGTCCCGCACGCGGGCTGCCCCGACCCCCACAAACATTTCCACGAACTCGGACCCGCTGATGCTGAAAAATGTCACCCCCGCCTCTCCGGCCACGGCGCGGGCGAGAAGCGTCTTGCCCGTTCCAGGAGGGCCGACGAGTAAAATCCCTTTCGGAATTTTTCCTCCGAGACGCGTGAACTTTTCCGGGGTCTTCAGAAACTCGACCACCTCAAGCAACTCTTCCTTCGCCTCGTCCACCCCTGCCACATCCGCGAACGTCACCTTGATATCCTGCTCCACGTAGATCTTGGCCTTCGACTTCCCCACCGTCATGAATCCCCCTTGTTGCCCCTGACCGAACCGTCGCATGGCAAAGAGCCAAATGCCGACAAAGACCAAGGCAGGAATAACCCATGAAATGAGGTCGCGCAAGAAGGTACTTTCAATCACGCCGGTAACCGTCACGTTGCGCGCGCTGAGCTCCTTGATAAGATCGGGGTCTTCCACCCGAACAGTCGTAAACAACTTCTGTTCTTTCGCTCCCTCTTCCAATTTCAGCTTCCCGACCAATCTCTGATGAGTCACCGCGACTTCCGCCACTTTGTCGGCCGCCACGAGTGTCTTGAATTCGCTGTACGGAAGCTCTTCAGTCTTCTGGGTCGCCACGATGAAATCGTGCGTGAGGACGATTAAAAAAATTGCAAGAAAGACGTACAGGATCGAAAAGGACATTTTCTTATTCACCGGCATGACCTCCTCTCGATGTCACCAGCCCGACAGATGTGGGGAAAGAGTCCACCGCCTACTCTGTTCATTTGGTCTGTTGGGTCTATTTGGCCTATCTTGTTTATCTCAGTTTGTTCCGTGTGTTCAGTTTAGTTTGGTTCGAGGAACGAAACCAGCCAGACGCATTAATTAACCAGAAAAACTGGGTTGACAAGATGTACCCTCCGGTCAGAGAGGTCGGAAAGCTGGAATTGCAAAGGAGAGACCCTGACAAGAGGTCATCCGACAGGATGATTTTGCATGATTTTGAGGACTTTGAGTGAAAATAGGTGGATGAATAGCAGGATTTAGTGGAGTCCCGCTACAGGAACGTTGATGGTCACTGTAGCGTAACGCGACAGGTCAGTGAGATCCTGATTATGGCCGCACAGTCGCTTAGATAGACCCAAACAGGACGAAACGGCAGTACAATGGCCAGCGCGCGAATGAGCGAGAAATCCGCTCAGCGCCTTCTCGCTGAGTCATCATGTCCGACAGGCGTCTACACCGGAAATTCACGAATCAAAATTTCCCGTTCGGCATCCACCCAATCTTCCAAGGCGCAACCGGTCCGATAGCCCCGTTCGGCATACATTTCATAGGCCCGTGCCGTAATCCGAGCATGTAGATCGTCGAATGATGGTAGCGCCTGACCCGACGACTGACCAGCTGCAGCTTCTGCGCCCTGCTTTGCTAGCGGGGTATGCGGCTTCTTGTCAGCTGGCTGCTTTGCGGTCTGTGTTTTCATGATACTCCTTTCTGTTTGTTCTGTCCGAATTGGCTCCGGTTAGGAGAAGATGATTCAGACGGGGATTTGGTACTGCGCTTCTTCCAATGCATCGTTGGAGAGGTGAACCGTATACAACCCATGCCCTTTAGGGGTCAACTTGAGTGCCCCATTTTGGCTAAGGCGATCAATGGCGATGAAAACCTGGTTCCATGTGAGATCCGGGCACTCGAGCACAATGTCGTCCAATGCAGTCCCCGGAGAACGAACAATGACTTCTAACACCTGGCGGTCCGCACTCTGTTGAACCTGCATGACGCTCTCTCCTTTCTGATGCAATGTGGTGCATAGCCCGGGCACTCTGCAGCTTCACATGAAACTGACACGAATTACTGCAGGAACCATCATCCCCCTGTCTCCATTCCCAAGATGCCGCGAGAATCCGCTCAGCGTTCGATGACTTACGGGAGGGGGAACACCGGTACGCGATGGCGGACCATCGAATCCTAGGCTGCTCAGAGAGCGCGTAATACTAGGAAGAACCCTGGCGCCGAATGAAGGTCCGACTGGCTAGGGGTATTCCTAGTTCCGCTGATCAGGCGCTTGTCATACAAAATGTGCGGAATTGCGAAATATGACTTGGGAGGGGATCCAATGCGTCAGTTAGATTGTCTTGAATCGGCTATCTGCCAGGAACTTTTTTGTGCCGGCAGCTTCACGCTCGATGAACTCTACAAGCGACTACCCTTTTATCCCTGGACACGGGTGGTTCCCACCGTGGACCGGCTCACCAGGGAAGGCATCGTCGCCATCCAGCGCCAGGGCCTCTCACATTACGTCCTCACGCTCGCATCACCTCCAAGAGCAGAGGCAGATCACGTGATGCAGGTCTGACTCTCGAGCGACCCATTGCGTCAACGTTTGGGAAAGGTATTACAGTGTAATGAGGAGCATGTGGTGACCACCCCTCTGGAATTGTTGTGCTACCCATTTGCAAATTTTGATATGAATCGGCAAACAGCGCGAGCTGCGCGAGCGTACAAGCAGGCACTAGGCGATGCAACCTGTCAACGCGATGACGGAATGAAATTACCCATGTCTCCTGAATTATCGTCAGCCCCGACCACTTATCAGGCAGGTTTCTCCATGAAGGAAGCGCCGTTTATCGTGCCGGCACTGCTTCCCGTCTGTTGTGTCTGCGGGCTCATACGAGACGAGAGGGGCGCATCCCTTGAGTTCGCCTCATGGCTCACGCCACAGATTTATCGAGACACCCATGGCATAGAGCCGAACGATAGCTCCCTTACACATACCTATTGTCCGACCTGTCTCAAGCAGGTCAGGGAAACAGGCGCGCAGTGCGCCCCACAGATCGGAGAATCCCTATGACACCACTCAACACATCCAGTCAGGCACAGGATCCAGTGAACGGCTTGCGTCGCAAGGTATCGGCTCTACCTGATGCGCCCTGTCTGCGTTGCGGCGGGTTGATGATTCAGGAATATGGGACGTCATGGGAAAGGAAGGACCGCGGCCCAACGGTGACGTCGCGACGTTGCATCAATTGCGGCAACTGCCTGGATCTCGATATCTTGACCAACCGGGGAAAGTCCCCGCTCCCGGCTCGGTCCCACACAAGGCGCGCGAGACTACCGAAGGGACCCTCCTGGCGCCAAACAGTCGCCTCTCCTTAACTCTGTTCCTGGACGAAATCCACGATCCGATTCTCGGCCCAGTACGCATCTTCTCCGTTGTGCGAGAAGTGAACGAATCCGCAATGGCCCCCGTGGCGCGGAGCGATCATCCGAATCTGCGGATGGCGCTGAATCAAAGGCCTTGTGAACATGGGATAGGGGATGAAAGGATCGTCTTGCGCTGTGATGATGAGGGTGGGAACGGCAAGGGACTCTATCACATGGTGTGCCCCGGTTCGCTGGTAGTAGTCGGCACTACTGGCGTACCCTCCGTCCGGGGCGGTATAGCGGTCATCGAAGTCCCTCATCCAGGCGATGCCAGCGAGGTCTGTGAGATCCCACTGGTCAGGGAAGAGCGCGGCCTTTCGCCGCAAGCGGGCCTTCAATTTTCTCAGAAAGCCTCTGTGGTACATCCGGTTGCGGGGCTGCTCCAAGGCCTCGATGCATTGCGGGGGATCAATAGTCGGGCAGACCGCGATCACGCCGGCCAATGCTGCCTCTGACGCACCAACTTCACCCGCGGCTTTGAGGACCAGATTACCTCCCATTGAATAGCCGACCAGCCAGATACGATCGAGTCCATCAACCTGAGCCAATTCCCGGATGACCGTCCGATAGTCCTGACTCAAACCGCTGTTGTAGAGAGTCGGCGTCAGGTGCTCAGTGCCGCCACAGGTCCGTTGATTCAGTCGGATGACATTGCAGCCCGCGCGATAGGCTTTTGCGGCGATGCCGCGCATATAGTGCGACTCGCTGCAGCCTTCCAGGCCATGCACCAGGACCAGGGTCCGGCAGGCGGTGCGATGGTGCTGCCAGTGGCAGTATCCGAGCAACTGAGTATGCGGTTCGGTGGTAAAGAGCCGCGACTCGTTCGGGACGCCGGTCAAGAGCCCCCGGCGAGGCCAACAGAGTGGAAGGACCGTCATGAAATCCGGATGGCGGAGCCACAGTGCCGGTGTAAATTCGCGCCAGTTAGGTGACAGAGTGGGCGGCATTAAGAATCAATAATACCCTACCCTCTCGCCGGAGAACAGTGTAAGCAGCGGCGGAGGATTCAAGAGAGAAATTTCCCTTTGACGAGATCGCAGATCCGACCTGCGGCTTCGCCTGAGGAAATGATAGCGCTATTGATTCTGAGATCCGGATTGATCGGCGCTTCGTAGGGAGATTGGAGCCCTGGCACCGTATGTGATTCGCCCGACTGGCCTTTTCGATAGGTCCCTTTTCGATCTCGCTCCATGCAGACCGCAAGAGGACATTCCACCGCGACCTCGATGAAGCACGGGATCGCAGACCTTCCAAAGTCCCGATAGACCCTGCGGCTTGCCGTCGCATCGAAGACCACGCTCACACCATGTGCCACGAGCCTCTGCCCGATGAAAGCCAAGGCACGGTAGAAGAGGTCCCGCTCCGCTTCCGAGTAGGTCGGTCTCGGCGTGATGACCCGCCTCACTTCGTCGGACTCCAATACTTCCACCGTCAATCCGAGTCCTTCGAGCTGCGGCTTCAGCGCCGAGACAATCGTACTCTTGCCCGAAGCCGGAAGGCCGGTGATCCAAATAGCGAAAGCTAACCCGTGAGGGGTGAGGGGTGAGGGGTGATCAGAAATGGCTTGTTCGTTCATCAGACTTACTCATCACAGATCACTCACGCCCCTCACTCCCGGCAATACTCATTCACCCGAGAAGGATCGAAGCGCGGTTCGTCCAACACATGCTCAATAAATCGAAAGATGGTCCGGCGCACGTCGATCGGCAGTTTGGGATACCATACAGGACTCGCTAAGACCAATCCTCGAAACGCAAAGAAGGGGGCAGCAGACTCTGTGACCTCATGATCTCGGGATCCCTCTATATAGGTATCCCAAAAGAGTCGGAACAGCACTTCTAACGGGCCCTGCAAGGTGCCCCAGCGCGAGAGTGAAAAGAACAGATAGTTGATGGTGATCGAGGTCACATCGTCCGCCGGTTCCCCCCACTCTCCGCGCGACCGATCGAGCACGGAGAAATCCGTTCCTTTCCGAAACAACACATTCCAGGGATGAAAGTCTCCATGCACTTGCGACAG